>MDSY01115241.1_pt1 | contig 10379 bp, 11 predicted proteins | sample 811131 | NCBI WGS metagenome assembly MDSY01 (sample SAMN05326643, study PRJNA326480) | marine metagenome | isolation source: seawater | place: Atlantic Ocean: South West | collected 2010
CAAAAATTTATAGAAAAGGAGACACCTTTTGGCTTTCACCTCAAGTAGAACAATCCTTCATATTCGATGCCGAGGGCAACACGATCTACTAGCATAGGCCAGCGCGATGGATCTCGCTGAGATCCAAATGATGAATATACCAAAAGCCAACAGTATCTAAAGGAGAAATAGACCCGATGGTAAGTAATGAATATGTCAATATTGGTGTCTTGGGCGCTGGCCCTATAGCCCAATTTGCGCATTTTGAAGCGTGTCAGAAAGCTTCAAATGCAAGCCTTTTTTCCATTTGTGACGTTGCCGAGGATCTATTGGAAAGATTTGGCGCGTTCTATTCCGTTGAGAAGCGTTACCGAGACTACTCGGAGATGCTGGCAGATCCGGGCTTGGACGCTGTCATTGTCGCCACGTCAGATGAATATCATGTTCCGGCAAGTATTCAGGCATTGGAGGCGGGGAAGCACGTTCTCTGCGAGAAACCGTTGGGGACTTCGATTGAGGAAATCGAATCCCTGAGGAAAGCACAAAGAAAGTCTGGGAAAATCGTTCAAGTCGCGCATATGAAGCGTTTTGATCAGGGCATTCAGTCCGCCCGTGATTTCGTTCAGGGTGAAATGGGTGAACTGCAGGCCATAAAAGCTTGGTACTGCGACGCTACGCACCGCTATATAAACACGGATGCTATTCAGCCAAAACCAATCCTAAGCTCAAATGCCCGAAAGCCAAAAACTGATCCCAAGGCCGACCTAGGACAATATTACATGTTGGCACATGGAAGCCACCTTGTGGATACGGCTCGGTTCCTAGGTGGCCCAATTTCCGCAGTCCGAGCAAGACTCAGCACCAAGTTCAACTCCCATTGCTGGTTCGTTGATGTCGAGTTTGAAAATGGCTGCCTTGGCCACCTCGACTTAACAGTTGCCGTCCGAATGGATTGGCATGAAGGGTTTCAGATCTACGGCGAAAACGGCACGATATTGGGGAAGACCTTCAATCCATGGTTCTACAGATCTTCCGAGGTCGACATCTTTGATGAGCGAAGCACTTCGACGCGGCGGGTCCTTGGCGCCGACGGCCAGTTCTACAGGCGACAAGTAGAGGGCTTTGCGCGCGCAATTCTTGATGGAGGCAAACTCGAGGGTGCCAATATCGACGACGGTGAGGCATCGGTCAGGGCAATGATTGCTATCCGTGAATCTGTAGCACATGGCACCAGCATATATCTCGCCGATGTCAAAGGCGGTGTCTGATGCGGGTCGGGGTTTTTGCGAAGACTTTTCCTGGGACAGAGCCGCAACTGGTCCTTAGCTCGGTCGCCGAGGCTGGATTTGAGTCATCTCAATGGAATTGGACGTGTGCCGGTCTTCCCTCGATTCCCGAAAACATACCCGACAACACGTGCAGACAAGTCAGAGAAGCATCTTTGCATTGTCACATTGCGATGCCTGCTGTGTCAGGAACATTCAATATGGCGCACCCAGATCCGGTAATACGTGACGAGGGACTTTCGCGACTCAAACGGATCATCGAAACCGCGCCACGTGTTGGGGCATCACTCGTCACTCTCTGCACAGGCAGTAGAAATATCGATGATCAATGGGCTTGGCACCCGGAAAATAGCCGCAAGGAGGCATGGTCGGACTTTGTTGAAACACTGGCAGGTGCCATTGAGGCGGCCGAAGCGATCGGCGTCTTTCTCGGCATCGAGCCGGAGCTCGCAAATGTCGTTTCGACACCAAGGCATGCGCGCACTCTTATAGACGAAATGCAGTCCGATAGAATTAGGATTGTATTTGACCCTGCTAACCTTTTTGAAGTTGCCAAAAATGTGAAGAGAAAAGACGTCATCTCAAAATCCGTGGATCTACTGGCCGATCGGATATCGCTAGCTCATGCTAAGGACCGCAAGCTGGATGGTAGCTTTGCACCAGCGGGCAAGGGCGTCATCGATTTTACGCATTACCTGTCTGCTCTTAAGTCTGCCGGATTTGACGGAGACATCATCGCACATGGGCTCGATGCGAACGAGGCTGAGGATGTTTCAAAATTTCTCAAATCTATCCTGAATAAGGGTGTTTGATGCGATCAACAATCACCTCTTCCGGGCTTATACTGTCTTATGTCGACCGTGGTCAGGGTCCTGCATTCATCTTCCAGCACGGGCTTGGTGCAAATGCTGATCAACCGCTCGAAGTAATGCCGGAAACTGTAAGAAAAATTGTGTTAGAATGCAGGGGCCATGGTTCTAGCGAGCTCGGGCCGGATGACCAATTTTCCATCAAGCAATATTCTCTCGACCTTTCCGCCCTAGTCAAGCATCTGAACCTCTCAAGACCTATTATCGGTGGGATTTCGATGGGCGCTGCGATAGCGCTCAAATATGCAATAGAAAACCCGAAGCGAATATCTGCTTTGATTCTTGCCCGCCCTGCCTGGATTGCCGAAAAAACGCCCGAAAATATGCAGATCTTTGCAAATGCGGCGGAATACATGACACACGCCGATGACGGCAAAGAACTCTTTCGGCGCACGCCAGAGTTCCTCTCACTTCAATCCCATTCAACTGACAACGCCAATAGCATCTTGGGTCAGTTTGGTGCCGAAGATTTATCAAGTCGTAGCAAAATACTGCATGCAATTGCCAACGACGGGCCCGGGATTGATCGCAAAGATCTTGAGGCATTGAATGACCTGCCGGTCTTGGTAATTGGTTGTGCATTTGACCAGATCCACCCCATTTCGATGGCCCACGAGCTGGCGAGACTCATACCTGCGGCACGGTTTATGGAAGTAACAAGCAAGTCAATTTCAAAGCTCCAATATGTGCAGGAGTTCAAGCACGCCTTGACCGAATTCGTCGCTTCGAATGTGAGTCAAGAGGAGTACAATGATGTCTGACGAGCTATTGAATTGGGAAAGAGCCAGGGAAACCGGAATCGATCACAACAGCTCTCTCGTGGTAGTGGACATTGGCGGAACCCGCATAAAGCTTGGTGGTATTCTTAACGGTACGCCTATTGATACAACTGAACAGTTCTATGTTGAGGGCATCCGCCACGGCGACATAGTTGAGAACCTGGCGAACTGTATAGAGGACTTTCGAAGCAAGAATTCTTTTAATCTTGATGGTGTCATAGTTACGGTTCCCGGCTTCATCGACCGTGATTTTGATCGAGTCTTGAAGTGCGACAATGTGAGAGAGTTGGAAGATCGTCTCCTTGCCTCAGAGTTGACCCGGAATTTGAACGTACCCGTGGTCTTGGAACGCGATTCCGTTTTGCTTCTGAAGGGCGAGTATTCTGTGGGTGCAGCGCAGCACCAAGAAGATGTGGCCGGTATCTTCATTGGAACTGGCATTGGCGCTTCGTATTTACAGTCCGGACACCCATTTCGGGGAGGCGGTTGGGCCTTGGAGATTGGTCACATTCCGGTATGGTCGAACCTGCAGAATCTCCAAAGCTCCCGAAATCAAACACTAGAGGACTATTGTTCCGGAGCAGAATTGCGTCAGATCGCAAAGAAATATGGTGTGTCCATAGATAGCTTGTTTTCGCTTACCACTGACAACAGTGACTTCTCAACCGAACTGGACTTGACACTGAGACTTCACGCGTTCGCTGTTTCAACAATAATATCTGTAATTTCCCCAAGAGTGATCTTGGTCGGTGGGGGTGTAGTTTCAATGGGCGGGTATCCGTTTGATCGTCTAAGGGAGTTGGTCATGGTCCAAGCCCCGCTCGCCGATTGGAACACACCTGTTGATATTCGGCAGGCAGCTCTCGGTTGGGAAAGTGTGCTACATGGAGCCACAGCGTTCCTAGAAGATTCTAGGTGCGACTAGTTGCGCATTCCGGACGTACCCAGCCACTGATTCCAACAGCATCCGGCCTCCCCTGAGCTGAAGGATTTGGTGGTCGTTTTGAGGTGATCTTTCACCGGCTACCTTGCCGTTCTTTTTGGAACGTGAGGGAGCCCCATGAAGAGATTACCGATGCGCAAGATCAGAGAAGCCCTGCGGCTTCGAGCAGATGGATTATCAAGGCGCAGTGTCGCCCAGTGCCTGTCGATAGCCTGCGCGACAATCACGGAGTATCGCGCCGGATCAAGTCGGCGCTGAGATTGCAGCCAAAAAAAATTGCGGGAACCCAGTGCTGAAGCTCGATTCCCGCATGAGCAAGCCAGCGGAGCTAGGGAGGATGTCCGCAACAATAAGACTTGCTAGTTTTTCAGATATTTCTGGATTGTGGCCCTTACGCCGTTCTCATGGATAGCCGTTAGCCAGCGGGCGAACGCATTCAAAAACCGCGTATTCTCACTGAGGCTGCCGAACACCTCAGAAAACTCAAGAAATGCGCCTGGGCGCTCGATCGCTTCAATGGCGCGCCGCTTTAGCTCAGCTGCGTGAATATCTTCGAGTTCGATGGTATTGTTGTCTTCATCTACGCAGGTGCAGTAGCGACACCAAAGAGCCACTTCTAGAGCGAGACCATCAACAGGACCATTTGCGGCCAATGCGTCTCGCAACGTTGGCAGTACGAACTTCGGTTGGCGGTCAGATCCGCTAAACGCTAGGCGGGCGATTGTGTCTTTAATCTCAGAATTGGAGAATCGCACCAAAACCTTCTCCAGATATTCGTCATAGCTAATGCCGGGCAGAGGTTTCAAAGTCCGTAACACTTCGCGTTTTTGGAGAGCTCGCACCCAAGCGCGAAGGTCCGGATCATCTATCGCCTCATGGCCATAGTGAAAGCCAAGCAATGCGCCAGCATAGCAGAAAGATGCATGACCTGCGTTGAGTATTCTAAGTTTCATAAGTTCATATGGAACAATGTCTTCGACAAATTCTGCACCAACGTGTTCCAGGGCCGGACGGCCCGACGGGAAATCGTCTTCAACAACCCATTGACGAAATGGCTCGCAGAATACGGGAGCCTCGTCTGCAATTCCAAATCGTTCTGCTACCAGGTTTCGTTCAAGTTCACTCGTTGCCGGGACGATACAGTCCACCATGCAATTGGGGAAGGCAACGTGAGATTCAATCCATCGCGCAACCGCCCGATCTGCAAGCTGGGCGAGACCTACCACAGTCTGTTTTGTCAGATCACCATTGCCGGGAAGATTATCTAGCGACAATACGGTGAATGGCTCAACACCTTGTTGCTTGCGCATCTTCAGAGCTTTGATGATTAAACCAAAAATTGTCTGAGGATTGTCTTGGTCCTCGGTGTCTGCTCGGATCTGTGGATCATCGACTGCCAATCCGCCGGTCTTTGCATCAATAAAATATGCGCCTTCAGTAATACACAGCGAAACAATGCGGATACGAGGATCAATAAGTTTTTCCAGCACCGGAGCATGATCGATCCGAACAAAACCGAGCAGTGATCCCATAACCCGGGCATTACATATGTTGGTGTCGCACTCAACAACCGTGTATAAGAAGTTCTGATTCTTGAGTACATCTCGCGTCCTTGAGCTGCTGTTTCTCAGGCTAGCGCCAATAACACCCCAGTCCATGCCCTTCCCGCGTTCATGCAGCTCTTCAAGATAATGGGCCATGTGTGCACGCGGAAAGTTTCCTACACCAAAATGTAAAATTCCCGGGCTAAGCTCGGAGCGATTATAAGTCGGTACTTTGACGCCTTGAGGAACAGATTTCAAATTTGCAGTGTTGAGTATTACATCCATTTTCGCTTTTCCTTGTTTTGTAAAAAGTATTGTTTGAGAGCTGACTTCATGCACTGGGTCCATCTTTCCTCGTTCCAAGTTAATGGTGGGCATGAACTCAGCAGAGCCATCGGCAATTGAGAATGCGAATTCGTTTCCACCAAGAATGAGGCACGATGTCTTAACAATGTGCGGATCAGATTTCTTTTGATCTGATTGACTGCAATAAAGATGATTGCAGCCACCCAAATTGAGTCTCTCGATTTGTCATCACCCTGGCTCATTAAAGACTCCGGCAGAAAATTCTATATTGTTTGTTTACTATTCAAACAAATTTATTTTGTGATGTCAATCCAATCTTGGAGCTCACTGCTTCGGCACAAGCTTTAGATCATTTCATTGTGCGATAGAATGAGTGAGGTTCATGCGCTTGGCGTCGTGTCAGCCATCGAATGAACAGCGCGGATTTATTTGGCGACGCAATAGAGGGCTATTCTATCGATTTGGATGCTATGCTGATTGTCAGTGACCAAATTAGCAGCGCTGGTGCTGAATTGCTCCACGGATCTGCATTGTTTGGGCGAGAATGGTGGGATGCCGATCAAAGTAAGCATTGTTGGATGTCAGGATTTTGAGGTTCTCACCAAAGCGACGGTGGTTGGAGCGCTTAGGGCTGCGTCCCAATCTAGACCAGCAAGGCGAGCCTGGGAAGACGCCGCTGAACTTGTAACGCCAAGTTGCCTGACGATATTAGCTCGGCTCATTGGGGCGTTGAACAAGAACGCCGCAAGTACCTGTGCTTCATTGACCTTACGATTGGCCCGTGGCGCTAAAAAACTGCGGCTATTCTCCAAGTATGTCACCTCTACCAGATCATCTTGACACACTAGTTATTATATGTTTGTTTATTAAACGAACATATAAGATTTATTTGAAACCACGTTGCCCAATCCTTGGCACACAAACAGAACCGCGGCTGGCTCGTGAAGCAAAGGAGTGCTCAACTTGAAAACTGAATTGAAAAACCGCCCTGTCCTGGTCACTGGCGCGTCCGGCGGGATCGGCGCAGCTACCGTCAGGTTGCTGGTTGCTGAGGGAGCAGACGTGATTGCATCGGGACGTAAAAAAGAGATGCTATCGAAACTTGCGAGCGAAACCGGTTGCCGCACCCTTCCCTTCGATCTCGCATTGGAAGACTCTGTAAAAAATGCTTTGGACGGTGTTGAGCTTTTTGGTGTAGTTAACTGCGGCGGTTGGGGGGGCGAAATAGCCACACCAATGGAAACCGATGTCGCCGTTTTTGACAAAGTGCACGAGATTAACGCCCGTGGCACGTTGTTAGTCACTAAGTATGCCTCACAGAACATGGTAAAATCTGGCAAGGGCGGATCCATCGTGAACGTGTCGTCGCAGGCTTCGCTCGTTGGCCTGGCGGGGCACATCTCTTACGCGTCGTCTAAAGGTGCGGTGGACGCGATGACGCGAGTCTCAGCGCTGGAATTGGGTAAATACAACATCCGTGTCAACGCGGTGAACCCAACAGTTGTGATGACCCCTATGTCGAAATGGTACTGGGGCCGCGAAGAGATCGGCGGTCCGCTCCTTGAGACCATGCCGCTCCACCGCTGGGCCACTGAGGACGATTGTGCCGCACCTATCGTGTTCCTGCTGTCGGACGGCGCGTCTATGATCTCCGGGGTTACGCTGCCGATCGACGGAGGGTTCACTGCTGTATAAAGCAACCCCTAAACCTGAACAAATAAGCGCAAAGTAAGCAACAATGTCTAAAGAAAAGGAAACAACAATGTCTAAAGAACTAGATGGCAAGATCGCGGTGGTCACCGGCGCCGCGTCGGGTATTGGGCTCGCCTCAGCTCAGGCGATGATGCAGGCAGGAGCGACCGTGGTTCTGGTCGATCGCGATGCACCGGCTCTAAAAAAACTGGGAAACAAACTGGGAAACAAGGCGATCCTCCAGGTAACGGACCTCCTCAATGCAGAGAGCTGTGCGGCGATGATTCCGCAGATTCTTGAAAAGACTGGACGCATCGACATTCTTTACGCAAACGCAGGCATTTATATCGGCGGCGACTTGGTTGACACCGACGCCGCAACAATTGACCGAATGCTGAACCTGAACGTCAACGCGGTCATCAAGAATGTGCAAGCCGTCCTGCCCCATATGATCGAACAGGGAGGCGGAGACATCGTGGCCACCTCTTCGCTTGCAGGAAGGGCAGCGATGAAGCATGAACCGGTCTATTCGGCTTCTAAATGGGCTGTTACGTGCTTCACACAGGCAACCCGGCGTCAAGTGATCCAGCACGGCATCCGCGTGGCACAGGTCTCTCCCGGTCCGGTCGCTTCGGCATTGCTTGCTGATTGGCCGGCCGAACGATTGCAGGCGGCAAAGGATGCAGGCGCCATCATGGATGCGTCTGCTGTTGCTGAGTCCGTGATGTTCATCCTCACCCGCCCGCGAAACATCACAATCCACGACATCGTCGTTTTACCAACGAATATTGACGCATAATGATCTTGGTCTCGGCCGCCCGTCAGAGTCCATGACCGACAAAATAGAGAGCGCAACCCAATACTGCTTTCAAAGAAATTGATATGAATTTAGCTAAAGAATTATCTGAAAAATTTGACATAGAGGAAATGTTTGAAAAAGGGCGTGGAGCAGCGAATTTTCTTAAAGCAACTGCTCATGAAGGTTGCTTATTGATACTTTGCCATTTGGTAATGGGTAAGAAATCCGTAACCGAACTAGAAAATTTATTATCCTCACGACAAGCTGCAGTCAGTCAACAGCTTGCTAGATTGCGTATTGAGGGAATTGTTAGCTTTCGTAGAGAAGGTAAAGCTATATATTATTCAATAAAAGATGAGAAAGTACTCAAGTTAGTATTACTGTTATACGAAGAATACTGTGCAAAGGATAATTAAGGTTTTAGTATGGAACCTAGCATTCTTGCTACATTATTAAGCCTTGGATCAGGAGTTATTCTAGGATTAGCAGCAAGCGGAATTAGGGCTCTTCTGGAACCTTCGCTGCGCCCGGTCACGAGTGGCCAGTTTGGGAAACTACGCCTTTCGCTGCGCCGCGCACGAACCGGTAAGATGCGGGACAAAACGGACTTTGACGGCCGGTGCACCAACAGCTGCTTTCAGTACATTGCGTCTGCAGCGAAATGCACCTCGTGCGGAGAGCTGACGGTCGCTTCGGGCGCAGATCAATCGACTGTGCCGTCCATAGCAACTCCCAAGAGCGTGTCATGCGACATCGCCTGCGCCACGGTTTCAACACTCATGATCTCAGCTGCTGCGGAAATTATCTGATGTCCCGCGTTCAGAATATCGTGTTGCCCTCGGCATCGAATATGAAGGATTGTTCTACTTGAGGTGAAAGCCAAAAGGTGTCTCCTTTTCTATAAATTTTTGAACTATTGCTACGGACTTCTAACGGTTGACTTAGGCCTTCAATCTCTACTTGATAAAACTCTTCGCTACCGTGCTCTTCTAGCATCAAGACTTTTGCCTCCCAGATCCCACCTTTAGATGAAATATCTAGGTGTTCAGGTCGGATACCAAATGTTGCAGCCTGCTGAATTTTTTCTTGTTGAAGGTGCCCATACGGAAGTGAAATCGCATTGTTTAACAATAGTGAGTTATCGGCTCCAGCTGTGGGAATAAGGTTCATGGTTGGAGATCCAATAAAGCTTGCAACAAAGACATTCTTTGGGTTTCTATATAAATCAGTTGGCCCATCCACTTGCATTATTTCGCCATCCTTTAGAACCACGATCCGATCGGCCATAGTCATCGCTTCGACCTGATCGTGGGTCACATATATCATCGTTGTTTTGATGCTTTCGTGGAGGTTGATGATCTCTTTTCGCATTTGTACACGAAGTGCGGCGTCCAGGTTCGATAGAGGTTCATCGAATAAAAATGCTTTGGGAGACCTAACGATCGCACGTCCAATTGCAACTCGCTGCCGTTGCCCGCCTGAAAGATCGCGTGGACGTCTTTCAAGCAGGTCTTCAATTTCAAGCATTTTTGCTGCTTCTAAGACCTTTTTTTCAACTGTTTTCTTATCAAACCCTGCGATCCGTAAACCAAACCCAATATTTTTTCGCACAGTCATGTGGGGATACAAAGCATAGCTTTGAAAAACCATCGCTAACTGCCGTTCAGATGGTGGAAGATCTGTCACATTTTGTTCATCCACGATAATCTCACCCTTGGTGACTTCTTCCAGTCCACAGATCAACCTAAGTAGTGTTGATTTTCCACAGCCCGACGGTCCAACGAAGACTAAAAACTCACCGTCTTTTATCTCTAAATCGACACCTTTAATTACGTCGATCGAACCGAAGGTTTTTTCAACCTTGTTTAGACTGATCTTGGCCATTTTATACTCCATTTCTGATTTTATCGTTGGGCGAAATTTTCGCTACGTTTTGTTTTCAACACCACAGCTCTCGCAGTTAATCCTTCACAGCTCCCATCGTCATTCCAGACACGATATGACGTTGCATAACAAACGCAAAAATGATCGGTGGAATAGACTGTATGAGGGTGGCTATTGCGATATTGCTCCAGTAAATGCGTCCAGTGCCAACAAATGATGAAATCACGACGGGAAGTGTTCGAGTTTCTTGACCCGTTAGGAAGAGTGCCAATAAAAATTCATTCCACGCAAAGATAAA
>MDSY01127295.1_pt1 | contig 10378 bp, 11 predicted proteins | sample 811131 | NCBI WGS metagenome assembly MDSY01 (sample SAMN05326643, study PRJNA326480) | marine metagenome | isolation source: seawater | place: Atlantic Ocean: South West | collected 2010
AAAGTAGTTGATGATAATAAAACTAAAGATATTTCAGATGTGACATTATCGTATACTTTTTTCTCAGCTGAATATTATAAAAAATAAAAATTAAAAAATTAAAAATTAAAAATTAAAAATGTCTTCAACTGAAAAAAAACATGACTTTCATCTAGTTGACCCAAGTCCATGGCCTATTTTTGCATCTTTTGCATCACTAGTCCTAGCTTTTGGAGCGGTTTATTATTTTCACACTAAGGCTCTCTGGCTTTTACTAATAGGGACTGCGTTACTTTTCTATGGTGCGTTTATGTGGTTTAGAGAAGTTGTAATTGAGGCTGAACATCAAGGACACCACACAGAGGTTGTTCAAATAGGTCTTCGATATGGAATGACATTGTTCATCGCATCAGAGGTTATGTTTTTTGTTGCGTGGTTTTGGGCTTATTTTAACGCAAGTCTTTTTCCAACGGAACAAATTGGAAGTGCATGGCCGCCTCCTGATATTAAAACTTTCGACCCTTGGGATATTCCTCTTATTAATACATTAATACTTTTATTATCTGGAACAACAGCAACTTGGGCACATCATGCGCTTGTAGTAGAAAACGATAGAAAGGGTTTGTTGCATGGGCTAATACTAACCGTCTTTTTAGGTTTTGTATTTTCATGCTTTCAAGCATACGAGTATCATCACGCAACATTTACACTTGCAGGAAATATATATGGTTCTACATTTTACATGGCTACAGGCTTTCACGGATTTCACGTTATCATTGGGACTATCTTTTTAGCAGTTTGCCTTTTTAGAGTAACCAAAGGTCATTTTAAAACAGATCATCATTTTGGATTCGAAGCTGCCGCTTGGTATTGGCATTTTGTGGATGTAGTCTGGCTATTCCTCTTTGCAGCTATTTATATCTGGGGAAGTTAAAAAATTAATTGAAACATAAATTGCTATTTAACATTTTTGTTTTTTTAATTATCACATTATTTTGCGCGCTTGGGACTTGGCAGCTAGTAAGGCTACAGTGGAAAAATAATCTAATTAATCAAATAAGCAAAGGACTTGAGTCTTCTGCAATAAGTTACTCCAATAAAATACAAACAAACTATCAAAGGGTCTATGTTAATGGAGAGTATGATTTTGAAAAACAGGTTTATCTTTACAGTTTGAATGAAAAAGGAGAGCCAGGCTATGATGTTATAACACCATTCAAGACCATGAATTCAGAAAATATATTGATTAATAGGGGTTGGATTAAAACTGTCCAAAAAAATGAAAATATAATTAATAAAAATACGAATAAGAAAATTCAAGGATTGTTACTCAAAAATTTAAAAAAAAATATATTTAAACCAGACAATGAAATTAATAAAAATATTTGGTTTTCTATTAACATGGTGGACATAAAAAAATTTACAGGAAAAACATTTAATGAATATATTCTTTATCTAGAGGACGAGAATATAAACACCCCAAAACCGAAACAAATAACAATAGATTTACCAAATAATCACTTTAAATATGCTTTAACATGGTATTCAATATCAATATCAATATTCGGATATTTTCTATATTTTAGAAAAAAAAATGAAATACTGTAGCACTAGAAACAAAAAATTAGATTTTGATTTTCAACAAATATTTCAAAGAAGCTTAGCGCCTGATGGAGGGTTATTTGTACCTAAGAAAATTAAAAAATTTAACTTAAAAGATTTAAAACAATTCAAAAAATTAAACTACGTTGATTTAGCAGTAACGGTAATTTCCAGTTTTTGCGAACCTACATTTAACAAAAAACAACTTAAAATTTTAATAAGTAAGTCTTATAAAAAATTTAAAAAAAAAAATGTAGTCAATTTAGTCAGTATTAATAAAGATATTCTTCTAGAGCTTTATCATGGGCCCACATTAGCCTTTAAGGACATAGCAATGCAATGTATTGGAAATATTTACGAAGAATTTAACAAAAATAATGACGAGATTACTAATATTATTGTAGCTACTTCAGGAGACACTGGGGCCGCTGCTATTTCAGCCCTAAGCAACAGAAAAAATATTAACTTATTTGTTCTTCATCCACATAATAAAATTTCCAAAATTCAAAGAAAAATTATGACAACAATTGGCGGAAATAATATTTACAATATAGCCGTTAAAGGTTCGTTTGATGATTGTCAAAAAATAGTAAAGCAAATGTTTGCTGACAATTTATTTCGACAAACAATCAACATGTCTGGTGTGAATTCAATTAATTGGGCAAGAATAATATTTCAAATTGTTTATTATTTTTATTCATTCTTAAGAATACAAAGCAAAAAAATTAATTTTTCTGTACCAACTGGAAACTTTGGTGATATTTATGCCGGGTATATGGCAAAAAAAATGGGGTTACCCATAGAAAAATTAATTGTTGCGACTAATGAGAATGATATTTTGCAAAGAGTTATTAATAATGGAATTTACAAACCTTCAAAAGTTAAAGCATCTATATCTCCAAGCATGGACATACAAGTTTCAAGCAACTTTGAAAGATTATTATTTTATGTTTTAAATTCGAAAGATAAAGAAGTTAAAAAATTAATGAATAATTTAGAAACAAAAGGTTATTTTAAACTAACAAAAAATCAAAAAAAAATAATTCAAAGAGATTTTGCTGCATTTAAAGTTACCAACAATGAAACAAAAAAAACTATAAAGAAAATCTATAAACAAAATAATTTTTTTGTTGACCCTCATACAGCGACAGCTTTTTATGCAGCTAACAAAATAAAAACTAACTATCCATGCATTATTCTAGGAACCGCACATCCTTATAAATTTTTGGAAACTATGAATTCAGTCACAGGGAAGAAAATTAAAAAACCCTCACAATTAACAAAATTAATGGCTGGAAAAGAAAAATATGATATATTAAATAATAACACTAATATTATTAAAAAATATATTTTACAAAAGCATTATGAAAATTAAAGAAGGAGATAAGTTACCATCAGCAGAACTATTCTATTTAGACGAAAATAACGCTGCAAAAAGGATTGCCACCAACTCTCTTTCAAAAGATCAAAAAGTAATTATTTTTGGAGTTCCTGGTGCTTTCACTAAAATCTGCTCAGCAAGACATCTCCCTAGTTATGTAAAGAATTTTGATGATATAAAAAAAAAAGGCGTATCTAAAATTGTTTGTATTTCAGTAAATGATCCTAATGTAATGAAGGCTTGGGGGGAGACACATAATGTAGGGAATAAAATTCTTATGCTAGGAGATCCGTATTGTGCTTTTACAAAATTAATTGGTGCTGAAATAGACAGAATGGAAAGAGGATTAGGAATAAGATCATCAAGATACACAATGTTGGTAGAAAATGGCATAGTAATCAAAATTAAAGAAGAGTCTGATGCCGGCACTTGCGAAATATCCGCGGCTGAAAATTTTTTAAAAGAAATCTAACTATTAATGGCCTCTGTAGCAAGTTTATCAGCTAACTCATTATATTTATTTCCTGAATGAGCCTTAACCCACTTCCAAAAAATTAATTTTTTTTCAGTTACTTTATTTAATGTAATCCATAAGTCTTTATTTTTTACTGGTTTTTTGTTTGCACTTTTCCAGTCATTTTTTTTCCAATTTTCTATCCAAATTGTAATTCCATTTTTAAGATAAGTTGAGTCTGTATAGATAACTATTTCAGAACTTTGCTTTATTTTTTTAAGAGCCATAATTGGAGCCATAAGTTCCATCCTATTATTTGTAGTAGATTTTGCTTTGCCTGATAACATAATTTGATTTTCTGTTTCATCAATAATTATAGCGCCCCAACCACCGGGACCAGGATTACCAGAGCAAGCTCCATCCGTATAAATGATATATTTCATTAAAAAAAATAATCTTCAAAATTTTTAGAATTTTTATGAAACTCTAGTCTTGTTAAGTATTCCATAGGATCTTTAACTTTTACAATCGCTCCTTCAACAGTATTTAAAGCATCAAAAACCCTAGTTAGTAAAAATCTTAAAGCAGATCCTTGAGATAGTACTTTAATATATTTTTTTTCATGATCATTAATTTTTCTGAACTGATTGTAACCATTCATAAAATTAATCGCTTTAGTTACATTGAAACTTAAATTATTTTTTGGGCCATCAAAACAGAGAGCGTTAAAACAAATTGCTATTTCTAAAGCATAAAAATCATTACACGAAAAATAAAAATCTATAATTCCACTAAATTTATTATCTTTAAAAAAAATATTGTCACTAAATAAGTCAGCATGAATTATTCCTTTAGGTAAATCTTTAGGCCAATTTTTTTCAACATCTTTTAAATTTGATTCTATTAGTAAAGGTAGATCTCTATGGATCTGAACACATTTATCTTTAACTTGCTCAAATATTTTTCTCCAAGAATCAATTGATAAATTATTCTTTCTTTCAATTTTAAAATTTTTAGTTATTTCATGCATTTTAGCAACCTCTAGGCCAATAGACCTGCAATCTGCCGGGCTTAAAATATTTTTAGATTTTCCTTCAAGAAAGCTGACAATCATTAAATTCTTGTTTCTATAATTGATAATTGTTTTTTTATCATTACTTTCAATAGGAACTGGGCATTTAAACCCAGATTTATTTAGACTGCTCATTAGCTGTGAAAAAAAAGGTAAATCTTTTTCTCTAACTCTTTTTTCATAAATTGTCAGAATATATTTCTTAGAATCAACAATTAAAAAATAATTAGTATTCTCGATTCCTTCCTCTATTCCTTTAAATTCTTTTAAACTTCCAATAGAATAATTAGAAAGAATCTCTTCAATGTTTTCTTTTTTTAATTTTGTATATACAGCCATTTTAACTTAATTCTTTTGGAATCTTAAAGACTACTTTTTCTTCAGCTACGATAATTTCTTCGATAGAAACACTGCAATTTTCCTTAATTTTATTTATTAAATTTTGAACCAGTTGCTCTGGTGCTGAAGCTCCAGAGGAAATACCAATTTTTTTACATTTTTTTATTTGTTCTATAGGTAGTTTTTTTTCTGAATGTATTAATTCAGAATTTATACATCCAGCTTTTTTAGCAACTTCAACTAGCCTAGCTGAATTTGAGGAATTTCTACTTCCAATAATAAACATCATCTCACAATCAGTTGCTATTTTTTTAACTGCATTTTGCCTATTTGTTGTTGCGTAACATATATCTTCTTTTATAGGCCCTTTAATGTTTTGGAATTTTTCTTTTAAAAAATTTATTATATCTGCCGTATCATCTACAGATAGAGTTGTTTGAGTGATGTACGCAAGGGATTTTGAGAAATTTTTAACATCCAAGGATTTTACATCATCAATTGTCTCCACTAGCCTTATGCTTCCCTTTGGCAATTGTCCCATAGTTCCTATAACCTCTGGATGGTTCCTGTGTCCTATTAAAATAATATCAAACCCATTTTTAAATAGCTGTTCTGACTCTCGATGTACTTTTGATACCAAGGGGCAGGTAGCGTCTATATAAGAGAGATTTTTTAGTTTTGCCTCTGCCGGAACTTGTTTTGGCACACCGTGCGCAGAAAAAATAACTGGTCTTGTTGTGTCTACAATATCAGAAATTTCTTCTATAAATACTGCTCCTCTTTTTTTTAACTCTTCAACAACCTGTTTATTATGAACTATTTCATGTCTGACATATACGGGCTTACCATGTTTAGCTAAAGCCTTATTAACTATTTCAATAGCTCTATCAACACCTGCACAAAAACCTCTCGGAGAAGCTAATAAAATTTTAAGTTCGTTTTTCATTTTTTTCTAATAGATATTCGAGCAATATATGTGGAAAGGTTAAAGACGCCAAACCAATAAAAACAACTTTTAAAATAGCCGAGTCCAGTAAGTAGTATTCGTTGAGTATAAACACAGCGATTAAAAAGCCGAAAGCAGTGATTATAGTTAGAGGTAGAGCTTTTTTTAAAAAGATCATCAAACCTTTTGTTAGATTTTTACTATTTATTTCTTGGATCAAAGACAGTGAATGTCTCACAGAATGTAGGAAACAAAAGTATATAGTAAAAGCAACCAAAGGTTCAAAATTGATATTAAGAATTAATATTGTAAGAAAGTCCGATACAGACAATAAAATATTTTTACTTATAAAGAAATTACTAATCAAACTTAAAGATATTAGGAAGATAATTAAGCTATCATTATACTGATTCAGTTTAACATTTAAAATTTCAAAAATTTGAATTGTTTCATAAGTATGAAAATATAAAGGGGCCAAGATAACTATTGAACCTTTAAAAAAAAAATTTAAGCCATATAGTTGAAATTTTTTAATTTTTCCGAAGACAGAATCTTCTTTACCGAAATGATAAGAAGCAATACTTAAAAATACAGCAAGTGTAAAATATGGAAGCACCGACCAAGAACACACAACTACAAAAGAAATAAAAATATAAATAAAATAAAATGATAATTTATTTTTAATTTTATATATTTTTAACAATCGATTACCCTTAATATAGTCCAGAGATCCATGTGAAACACCTATAGTAGCAATAAGAAAAAAACATATTGTTGCAACTTCAATTTTTTGAAAATCTATACTCAAAATTAAAAAAAATAGACTAGACAAAAACAATAAGATTGAATGATATTTATTTATTTGATTAAAGTTAATCATTTTTAAAAATAGCTTTTATAAAAATTGTTTTAGGCATTTTCAATATTACTGCTAAGTCCTCTAGAATATTACTTTTATTAGATAAAAATTTTATGACAGTATTTGTTTTACTTTTAAATATTTTTAAAAATATTTCTGGCATTATTGCTGGATATTTTTTTAAAACTCTTAAAAAAACACTATCGAGAAATTCATATTTTTTTCCAATACTATAGATTTTTGCACTCGCAATATTCTCAATATTCTCTCTGATATATTTACTGTGTTCTTGGATATTTAAAAATGTATAGCCTGTGCTTAACCTTGTCATGTGTCCAGCCGAACCAATATTTATTTTATTAACTTCTTTAGCTGAACTTGAATAGTAAAGTGGGATAGAACCTTTTTCTTTAAAATTAATTTTATATTGTTGAATGCCTAAGTTATCTTTTATGTATTTTTCTATTTGAGAGTCGTAGTCTTTTAAGGAGTAACTATCAAATCTAGACAACCAAGTTGTTTCTATAAGAGCCCTATTCTTAGTAAATGGCAATGTATAGAAAAAATGCACATTGTCTCTTTGTTCGCAATTAAAATCCATTAGGTTGATTATTCCGTCATCAAAAATATCTTTTTCAACTTCAATTTCTACGCCTTGAAAGTGCTGGCACAGTTTTGATTCATCAAGTTTTGACTCCGGCACACTGTTAAATATAAAAGAATTATTTGTATTTATTTCAGTAATGTTTTCAAAAAATTGAACATTTTTATTTTTTGATAGTACGGTATTAATCTTTTTATAATAAAGACCACTATCAATACTTTGATATGGAAAATTCTCTGTTTTAAGTTCTCGTGATCCAGAAGAAGAATTTATAGAAAAGCTATTCCAACTTTTTATAACACAATCATCAAAATTATGCTTTATAACTTTCCAAAAAGACCATGTCTTATCCCTTTTGTATTCTTTTCGTGGTTCAACAATAGCTAAAGTTTTGTTATCTAGTTTATTATTAATTTCTAACTCATAGGCTAAAGATAAGCCCGCACAACCTCCGCCGATAATTACATAATCAAATTTTTTCATCTACATTAATTTCTTTATGAAGCATTATATGTTCATTTTGTTTTTTTGGATCACTTGAATTTACAAAAAAAAGCTTAACAAAGTCTAAAAAAGATAAAAAAGTTTCAAATATTTTACCTAGAACTGAAACATACACTTTTCCTGCATCGTTATAAGCCTTCATATTTCTCTGCGCTAGAATTTTATGTCCTATCTTTTTGTATATTCTTCTCGCTACTAAAATTGCAAACCTTGAAAATATAGGAATTTCTTTAATAGCCATAAAAGAACTTTGATAAAAAGTATCTGCTAAAAAAATTGTTTCACTAATTGAATTAAAATCAGTCTTTATATAGGATCTATTTCTTTTCTTATCTTCAACTACATCTCTTGCTATATTTGTTAGTTGCATTGCAACACCCAAATCAATTGCGCACCTTAGAGACTGTTTATCTTTAACCTTAAGTATTTTTGCCATCATCAACCCAACAGTTCCAGCGACCTGGTAAGAATAAATTAATAGATCTTTTTTAGTGTTTAAACTTACTTGGTCCTTAAGATCAGACTCAATACCATCAAATAAATCATTAATTATTTTATGAGAAATATTTTCCTCTTCTAAAAGTATATGAATATTTTTGATTATACTGTTTGAAAATTTTTTATTTTGAAATTCTGATTTAAACTCTAAAAATTTTCTTTTCTTTTCAACTAGTTGACCATTCTCATCGACTATATCATCAACTGTCCTGCAGAAGTCATATAAGACTGAGCATTTTCTAAAAGTTTTCTTGGATAAAAAAAAGCCAGCCCAACTAAATGATTTGGCGTGTTTAGAGATCAGACTTAGATTTTTATTCATTACAATAGTTCATCTAATACCTTAGCAGAAGATAATACACCTGGCATTCCCGCGCCAGGGTGGGTTCCCGCACCAACGAAGTAAAGATTATCGAAGATTTCCGATTTATTATGAAATCTGAAGTAGGCTGACTGAGTAAATTTTGGTTGAATAGAAAAGCCTGATCCATGAAGTGTGGCAAGTTCATTTTCAAAATAATCTGGAGTTAAATAAAAATCACTAATAACACTATCTTTTATTCCTGGTAGCACCGTTTGATCCATTTTTGTAAGAACTAAATTTTTAAATCTTTCCCCTTCACTAGCCCAATCGATCCCAGACAAATTATTAGGCACAGGAACTAAAACATAAAAAGCATCGTGATCTTTTGGAGCCATGCTTTGATCTGTAGCCGAGGGTCTATGCAGGTAATAGCTAATATCGTCAGACAATTTTTTTTTATCAAAAATTTTATTTAAATGTTCTTTGTAAGATTTACCAAAATAGATTGTATGATGCGCGACATCCTTAAATTGTTTTTTTGAACCAAAATAATATACAAATAATCCCATAGAATAGTTCATTCTTTTAATTTTTTGATTAAACAAAAAACCATATTTATTTTTAGATTTAATTAAATTTTTGTAAACATTAGGTGGATCAGAATTACAAATTATATAATCTGCATGTATCTCTTTTTCATTGTTAATTTTGACACCTGTAATTTTATTGTCAGAACTCAACATTTCAGTTACTTCAGCATTTTTAATAATTTGAACATGTTCCTCTCCCATTAATTTTTCTAATGCATTCACCACGCTGCCGGTTCCCCCCATAGAATAATGTATTCCCCACTTCTTTTCTAAAAATAAAATAAGTGTATAAATAGAAGTTGTTGTAAATGGATTTCCTCCAACTAGAAGGGGGTGCATACTAAACACTCTTTTTAATTTTTCATTAGATATGTAACTTGAAACTAACTTATAGACTGATTGATAACTTTTGAGTTTTAATAATGCAGGAATTTGTTTCAGCATAAACATAATATTATTAAAAGGTTTTGTGGAAAGTTCAGTAAATCCTTTATCAAATATTTTTTCTGTAAAGCTAACGAGTTTTTTATATCCTTGAACATCATCTTTAGAAAATTTTTGTATTTGATTTTCCATATCATTTTCATTTCCCGTGTAATCAAATGAAGTTTTATCTTCAAAAATGAATCTGTACCAAAGATCTAAAGGAACAATTTTTACGTAGTTTGAAATTTTTTTATTAAATAAAGAGAATAGTTCTTCAAATAAATATGGTGCCGTTATAACCGTTGGCCCACCATCATACGTAAAACCATCTTTTTTAAAAACACGGGCTCTTCCTCCTAGGTCAGGATGTTTTTCTAACAAAGTTACTTGGTAACCTTTTGCGCGCATTCGTAATGCCGATGCAATTCCTCCAAAGCCAGACCCAATCACAATAATTTTTTTATTTTTATTCATATGATTACTAATTTACTTATGTTTTATGTCTTATGCAGCTATCAACTTTTAACTGAATCAGAAAAATTTAAACTGGTGTTTTTGACCTTTTTTAGGATAGTTATCCTCATATATTTCAAAAAAGTCAATAAATTCAACACTTTTTTAGAAAATTAAAGCTTCAAACAAATCTATTTTTTTTATAAGTTCCGCTCAGTTGTTTAAGATAATTTAATCTTAAACAGTTTATATATAAACTAAGTAGAAAACACACAACACGGGAGGTTTTCATGAGTAAATTAAGTAAAATTGCATTGCTAGCAGTAGCCATTTTTGGAATTACTAGCTCAGCTAATGCAGCGACAGC
>MDSY01003784.1_pt1 | contig 10377 bp, 17 predicted proteins | sample 811131 | NCBI WGS metagenome assembly MDSY01 (sample SAMN05326643, study PRJNA326480) | marine metagenome | isolation source: seawater | place: Atlantic Ocean: South West | collected 2010
AGAGGCTCTGGTGAAAGAATGAGAAAGAAAGGTGAGAAGGGCGCACCTACACCAGCACAAATGCAAAGAGCAAAAGATGCAACTGAAGCATATGAAATAGGTAAAGATTATGCTGACCATACGAAGAGAGTAACCCCAGGACAATCTGTCGGACCTCAAGAGATTGACGAATTTTTAGAAGAAGAATTTTTCGTAGAAGTAGAAATGCCGTTACAAAACTATGATGGTGTTGATGATAAAATCGAAGCAGACTTAGAAAAGATGATTGATGGATATGATAGCATAGAAGACTTATCAGATTTATATCCTGATTTAGATAAAGATGGCGACCATGATGATGACGATGAAACACTTCAGATATCAAAAGATGCTGAAGAAATGGGTGTCATTGATGACAACTATGAGTATGTTGATGAAGTATTGACACCAGCACAGAGATTTAAACGTGCCCAAGCAATGCGTAGAGTAAAAGGTAAGATTGCAAGAGCAAGAAAGATTGCACTGAAGAGACCATCAAGTCCTGAGAAACTACAGAAGAAAGCACAACGTCATGCACGAAATCTATTGCGTAAAAAATTCATCAAAGGTCGTAACTATGCAGATTTAAGTTTCGCAGAGAAAGCGGCGATAGAAAAAAGATTACAAGGTAAAGGTAGTTTGATTAATCGTATTGCAATGAGAGTAAAACCTAAACTCAAGCAGTTAGAACAAAAACGTCTGAAAAGTCAAAATCAAGCAAAATCAAAATCTGAAGAAGTGTCAGAGAGTATGTTGATTGAAGCAAACATTTATCGTATTGGTTCTGAAATGTACTACGAGACATTCAACGATTGGAAAAAAACAATAGATAGAACTAACTTAGACTACTTTGATAAAGAATTATTAGAGACTGACATAGGGTCTTTTGCACTCTACGAAGGTCAACATGTACCACTTGATTGTCCTATGATTGAAGAAGAGAAGCAACCTGAATTAAATAAACCTAAAGCAGGCGGACCAAAGAAATACTATGTTTATGTGAAAGACCCTAAATCTGGTAACATTAAAAAAGTATCATGGGGTGACACTACTGGTCTCAAGATTAAATTGAGCGATAAAGAAGCAAGAAAATCATTCTCTGCTAGACACAACTGTCCAGCGAAGAAAGATAAAACAAAACCTGGTTATTGGGCGTGTCGTATGCCATATTATGCAAAGCAGTTAGGATTATCTGGTGGCGGAAACTTCTTCTGGTAAACCCTATACACAACAAGGTGACGAAAGAACCTTTTACAGTTCAGTCGCACACCATGAGTTGGTTTGGCATAGGGATAAATATGATAGAGAGATAACAATTCTTGAAGGTGAGAACTGGCAATTACAACTAGACAATGAGTTACCAGTAACATTAGAGAGAGGTAAATTGTACAAGATACCTAAGATGAAATATCACAGAGTAATCAAAGGGTCTGGACATTTAAAGATAAAGATTTGGGAAGACAAATGACAGATATTAGAAAAAGCATGAGACAAGTACTAGAAGAAATGAATTCTAGTGAAATAGAAAAATTACAAGAACTTGCTCTTGATGAAAATACAGATGCGGCGATACGAAAAAAAGCAGAGAAATCTGGTATGCCATTTGGTATTCTCAAGAAAGTTTTTAACAGAGGTGTTGCCGCTTGGAAAGGTGGTCACAGACCTGGAACGAATCCTACACAGTGGGGTCTTGCCAGAGTAAATTCCTTTGTAACAAAATCATCTGGTACATGGGGTAAAGCAGATTCCGACCTTGCCGCTAAAGTCAGAGGTAAGAGTGAGGAAACAATAAGAGAAGATGGTCACACTGACGTAGCATCTGCAAAAAATCAAGTACAGATTGCTATGTCTGCACTACAAAAGATGCAGACAGAGTTAGATAAATTAGGCGATGAAGATGAACTGCCGACTTGGTGGACCAATAAAGTCGCAGTAGCAGTAGATAAATTAGATGGTTCAGCAGACTATCTAGACACAAAAGTAGAAGGAGAGAGCAATGAGTAGCAAAGCGAGACTAGTTTTTGGTCCTAATCCATTTGATATGGCAGAGGCAAGAACTAGAGAAGAAGTCGATAGTCAAAAGACTGAGTATCAGAAGTTCTTTCAGAAAGCATTGAAGAAGTTTGGTGTTAAGTCACCAGCAGAATTGAAAGGTGCTGATGAAAAGAAGTTCTACGACTATGTTGATGCTAACTGGAAAGCAGATAACGAATCCGATTAAGGGTTCGATTGGTCTACGACCATGGCAAAAACTTTCACAAAAGATGATGTTCCCAAGATTGAAGATTTGTGGTTTAACTTTATTCGTAAAACAAGAGATTTAGGTCTTGACTTTTGCGACAAAGATGTTACAATAGACTTGAAGTTAAAAGAAACTCCTGACCACGAAGTAACAAACAGATTACAACTGGTCTTTGTTGATGGCAACCGAGAGACAAGCATGAAAGTAACACACAATATAAAAGATAAACCAAAAGAGGACGAAGAATGACATTAGGATTTAGACAATTTGAGCAACGAGGTCAAGCAAGAATATACTTAGACATGGATGGAGTACTATGTGATTTCATTAAAGGTGTCAAAGATACTACTGGCGAAGACTTTACGTCACCTGACCTAAATCATTCTGCAAAAGGTAAGATTAAGGCAAAGATAGAAGCAAAGAGAGACTTCTGGCATAATCTTAACTGGATGCCTGGTGGTTCTGAACTCTATAGATATGTGAAATCATCTTCACCGTATATACTTAGTGCTTTCGCTAATTGGGATAAGAACTGTAAAGCAGGCAAATTGTCTTGGGTAAAGAGACATCTTATGGTTCCAAAGCAACGTATTAATCTTGTTAAGAGACAAGACAAGAAAAAATACGCCGTAATAGATGGTGTTCAAAACGTATTGATTGATGACTATCTCAAAAATATTAAAGAATGGGAAAGTGCAGGTGGTATAGGAATTCACCATATCAACGCACAAACTAGTATAAATAGTCTAAAGAAACTAGGTTTCTAAGATTAGAACAAAATAAGGAGAAACAATATGTCTTCATGGGGCGCAACAGATGCAGACGAAGCAAAACCAAAGTTTTTAACGACTGCAAAGAAAAGCGATACTTACGCAACTCAAAAAGGTTGGGTATATCGTGACCCTAATACGGGTCTAGAAGAAGTTATTGTTGCTATTGGCGGATTGTCAGGTAAAGTTAATACTGCAGATATTACTCAAGTTGAGTTTATCACAGACAGTCTTATCAATGGTAGCAGAACAATTACAGTTGATGTAACATTCAACGAAGCGGTGACCGTAACTGGTACACCACAACTAACAGTTACTAACGGCAACCAATCTGGTGATGGTGACGGAAACTACACATTAGATTATACATCAACAGGTTCAACACCGAACGTAATGAGATTTACTAAAGCATCACAAACAGTGTCAACTGCTGACGTATTGACAGTTGGTGGTTCAGGTACAATCGCTCTAAACAGTGGTACGATTAAAGATACTGCAGGTGACAGAGTTGGTTCAATCGCTGGTGGTGCAGTCACTACTGGTGGTACTACATTCCCAACTGCTACAATCGACAACACAAGTGTAGAAAATCTTAGCAACGCATCTCTTGGTGCCGTAACTGCTAAGGTTGCTTCAGTTGAAGTTGCCGCTGGTGGTTCAGGTCACGCAGTAGGCGATGTATTGACTATCGCAAACTCTTTCGGTACAGGTACTAACGCAACATTCACAGTAGCAACTGTAAACTCTGGTGCTGTTACTGGTCTTACTATCACTAACGATGGTGCATACACTGCACTAGCAAGTGGTGTGACTGGTATCGCAACGCAGTCTACAACTGGTTCTGGTTCAAGTGCAACATTTAATGTAACACTTGCAGTAGAAAGTGTAGCAGTGAGTGGAGCAGGAACTGGATACAGTGCCGCACCAAAAGTTTCAGTAGCAGGTACTGGTCTAGACCAGCAAGACTGTACTGTAACGATGGTAGGTGGTGATGCATCAAGAGCATTAAGTGGTGCAACTGCACAGACTGTAACTGTAACTGCATCATAATAATTTGGGCGCCATTACAGTTGCGCCCACCTAGAAAAGTCTATGACTTGTGAAAAAGCATAGAGTGAATATAAACTGCAAAATAGGAGACTAACATGGCAGACCAAAAAATATCAGAACTAACCGCCGCTTCAACAGGCGCAAGTGCTGACTTACTACATATCGTACAAGGTGGTACGAACAAAAAACTAACTGTTCAAAATCTAATGGAGAACATTGCAGGTAACGTCAAGATTGACGGGTTTCTTGCATTTGACGGAACTGCAGAAGCAGTAACCGCCGCTGGATCAGCAGTAGCAATTAACGTAACTTCAACACTATGTAACATTACTTCATCGAATACTACTACTGGTGGTAACTCGTTGACACTTGCAAATGGTGTTCAAGGTCAAATCAAAATTATCACTAAGATTAGTGGTACTCACGATGTAGATGTGACACCTGCCGCTTTCACAAACGGCACTAAACTTACTTTATCCGCAGTTGGAGAAAGTGTTACGTTGATTTTCAACAACTCATCATGGCAAATACAGAGTGTTCAACCGCATGACCTTACAATAGCATAATAGGAGAGTGATATGAAATCATTTAAACAACACTTACATGAAAGCACTCTCGCTACAGTCTTTGAGATGAAAGACGAACAGTTTGACGCATTACTCGACAGACTGGACGACAAAGAACTCAATGAACTTGAAGAAGGTATCGTAGGTGCTATTGCTAAAGGTGTCAAGAAAGTAGGTTCTGCCGCTGTATCTGGTGTCAAGAAAGTTGCAAAAAGAATGTCAACTGCTGGACGTGCAGATGCCGCACAAGCAAAACTTGCAAAGATTAGACAGAAGAAAGCAGACAGAGAAAGACTTGCTAAAGCAAAAGCAGATATCGCTAAAGAAAGACAACCAGCGAAACCTGCGGCGCCAAAACCAGCAAGTCCACCTAAACCTGCCGCACCTAAAAAACCTGTAACTGCATCATACAATAATGAAGAGATGACAAAAGATAACTTCAAACCTCACATGATGTATGATCCTAAAACAGGTAAAGGTACTATGGCAAAAACATTTGACGACCATGTAAAAATGGACAAAATGGGTTATGTACACGACAAACCAGAAATGAAAGAGCATAGAAATATTGTAGATACAATTACAGATGTTCTATCAGAAGATGGTCATTCACAAAACCCTACAGGTGATGGTACAGACTTGTCACTAAATGACGTTAAGAATATTGATGTCATTAGACAACTGAACGCACATGTAGGAATGATTGGTCAACGTGAGTATCTAAATCCAAAAGGTGCTTTACTGCAACTGCAAGGTAAACTTGCAACAATCGGTCTAACATTTGATATTCCTGCAATGTCAGAAGACAGTGGAACTGAGAAGATGCCATTAACACAATATGGTGGTATCACTGGTAAGAGTGTAACAACTCCTATCGACCAACTTGATAATGATAATTTCGCAGATGGTCTTTCATTGCAAATCGAATACGAAACATTGAAAACTGGATGCACTAAGATTTACGCAAAAATAGTGTAATACATTTATTATAAATTGTTATATGATGAATGTTGAATTGACAAATAAAAATTTCATGGTCTATGCAATGAAGGCATATAATAACCCTAATTGCATGGACCTTGAAGAGTTTCAAGAAGACTTGAAGCGAATAAAGTATATTAAGAGATTGTTCAAGAAGTATCTTGAAACAGGTAGTTTAAGAACAAGATTGATTGTAAACCATATAATCGTTTTATATAATGTGTTTGGACCTGAAGCAACAAAGACTATGCTCTTTTTCAAATGTGAAGATAATATGTTAAATGCATTGAAGACGTTTCTTGTGTTCTTAAATTATATGCGTGATGATGAACATATCGACATTCAACTAGACCAGAAGATAGTGAAAGAACTGAGAGAACTGTAAATGCAACAACTAAACGAAGCAAAATTAGTAGACAATCTGATTGCATTAAGAATGCTAAGATTGTTCACTGTCAAGTACGAAGATACTCAAGCATATAAACTTGGTATCATCAATGAAAAAGGTGAACAACTTATCAAGATGCGTAACTTTGTAACTAACGACCAAGGTAACGCATACACACTCCTACACAGATTAGTTTTTAGATTGCGTGGACTTCTAGAGAAAGTTCCGTTTGTAAAGTCACGACTTGCAAACTACGCCGCCGCACTATTACTTGTGCGAGAAAAAATAGTAAAAGAAGAAGAATTTTTTGAGAGTGATGATGTACTGCTAGAAAAACTAGACATGGCAGAGCATCGTCCAATGTACAGTCTATGTGAACAACAAGTACGCAGAGCATGGGAAGATGCCGCCGCTAATGCGACAGGTCCCGGTGTTGCAGGTACCGCTGACAGTGGTACAGTTGTTGTTCGTAAAAAGAAAAGAAAGACACAGATATTTAAAGTCACACCACAAACTTTTGCAAGATTTAGTAAAGGTAAAAAGAAATTTGAAAGATGGAATAAATATCTAAATACAGAAGATGAAGTAGAAGCATCTCTTTATGCTTTCGCTAGAAAGAACCCGAATGGTATGATTATATTACAGTGTGCCGAAACAGGTAACCAAAGAGGCATACGTTTTAATCCTAACGGAGGTGGTTCATGGAGAAAGATTACAAGAGAGGGCAGAAAAAATATGTCACTGAAGGAATGGTTAGATGATAGCACAGATTAAAGTTGGTATCGCAATCTTAGCAGTAGTTGGCGCCGGTGGCGCCTTCTACTATGTTAAGAAGTTACAACACGATAATCAGATACTAAAAGCGAACCAGGTACAATTAGAGACTGCGATTACAGAACAGAAAGCAGTAATAGCAGAACAAAAAGAAAGTTACGAAAAGATAATCGTAGCAAATCAAGAACTACAAAAGCAGAAAGTAGAACTAAACACACAAAAAGCAGAACTGCAAAAGAAACTAGCAGACCATGATTTAAACTTTTTAGCAACAGAGAAACCCAAGTTGATAGAAAGAGTAATTAACAAGGGTTCACTGAAGGTGATGAATGAACTGGAAGATATTACTAAGTAGCATTGTCATTTTAATGACGTTGACTGCTTGTTCAAGTAGCATAAGAGAGATTATGACAGTTAAGACTGAGGTCAAGAAACCTAGTCTAAACTTACCTAATCCTGACCCATTGGTAATGAAAGAAGTTAAATGGGTCGTTATCACTAGAGACAATGCAGAACAAATTTTTGCTGAACTAGAAAGCAAAGGTGAACCTATTGCTATGTTCGGTATGACAACTGATGGTTATGAGAACTTGACGTTAAACATGCAAGATATCAAAGCATATCTGCTAGAACAAAAACAAATATTACTACAGTACAGAGAGTACTACGAAGGAGAAGACAAAGATGACGCAAAAGAGTAAATGGAATGATTTGTTGATTGGTGCTTTCAAGAGACCGAAGAAATGGAAACTAGAAAAACCACTAACATTTCAATCATCATTAAGCAGTGATGAGATAAAGCATTTAGAAGATATTGGTGTAGACGTAAAGATTACTAAAGGTGGTAAGATTACTGTACCACTAGGATACATTACTGATTTAGCATCTGTTCCTCGTATATGCTGGTTTGCTATCGCACCTTTTGATGTAGCAAGACCTGCAGTTGTACACGATGTATTGTATGAAAAGATTAACGCAGTAAGAGAAAATACAAGTAAGAAAGACTTTAAAAAAGCAAGAAAGATTGCAGATGTAGTATTCTTACAAGGTATGGAAGCGACTGAACCATTAGTCGCAAAGTGGAAAAAATGGTCAGCATATTACGCCGTAAGAATGTTTGGTTGGTCAGCAATTAAGAGTTCGGCAAAGAGAACGTGGTAGTATGTGGTTCTTTCTAATTAAAGCAATCGCTGGTGCAATCATTGGTGACGCATCTGCAGAGTGGTTCAAAAAAACTAAAGTTGGATTATGGTTCTACAAGAAAGTAGAAAGACTTTATAATTGGGCGGCAAAGAGATACAATATCAAGATAGCAACAGTGGAAGAAAAGTTACTCAAGAAGTATCCAAACTTGATGAATAGAATAAATAATCTTGAGAAGCGAGTAGAAAAATTAGAGGGAGCAGATGGCGGACAATCTTCAAACTGAGATAGAACTGGTCAAGAGAGACATCAATCAACTTAATCAAGTGATTGGTAAACTTGATACGGCAATCGACAAACTTAGTGAAGTTGCGACATCAATCAATCAAATGTTGGCAGTACAAGAAAATAAAATTGATACTCAAGATAAACAGATTGACAAGAATGTCGAAGTCATACATGACCGAATTGAAAAGCATCGTGAAGAGGTAACAGTGGAAATTGAAAAGTCACATAGAGTGATTATGGACGAGATTAAAGCACTACGAGAAGACCAGGCATTACATCACCAACTGGTAAGTGAACGTCTAAACAAATTAGAGCAATGGCGGTGGGTAGTAATCGGTGGTGCTTGTGTAGCAGGTTGGGCGATTGCAAATATACCATGGAATGCAATGTTTTAACTTGACAAAGATTGAACTTTAAAGTATATTATGTACTATGAACCAGTTGACTACAGATTTAGATTATATTCATTCTATATCACACAAACTAAGAAACTTTAAAAAGAAGAAAGATTACCTATACAATTTTTCTTGTCCTGTTTGTGGTGACAGTAAGAAGAAAAAGACTAAAGCAAGAGGGTACTTCTATCGTGTCAAAGACATGATGTTGTATCGTTGCCACAACTGTGGTTTATCGACTACGTTTGGTAAACTATTAGAACGTGTAGATAGTGACACTTATAAAAGATATGTTATGGCGAGATATCGCAATGGTGAAGATAAGCACACAATACACGATTCCGTAGACTATCAATCAGTCGTAATCAAGCAACAAACCCTCCTAGACACCGTTAAAACCGTTTCTAGACTATCTCCTGAGCATCCAGTACGAAACTACTTGTACGCCAGAAGAATACCCGAAACCCAGTTTGACGAGTTGAGATTAGTCAACAAGTTCTGTGCATTCGTTAATCGAATTGTACCTAATACCTTTCCTACAATAAAAGAAGACCACCCTAGATTGATTATTCCTTTCTATGATAAAACAGGGAAACTGATTGGTTTTCAAGGAAGAGCATTTGGTAAAGAGACACCTAAGTATCTTACTATAATGCTAGATGTTGACGCACCCAAACTCTATGGTCTAGATACTGTGAATTTCACCGAGAAAATTTATGTTTTAGAAGGTCCTATAGATGCAATGTTTATAGATAATAGTATCGCCATGGCGGGTGCTGATGCATCAGGTTTAGAAAAACTACCTGCGACAAATGATTATGTTTTCGTGTATGATAACGAACCACGAAATCCTGAAATCGTTAAACGTATGAAAAAACATATTGACAATAATGATGCTATTGTAATATGGTCAAAAAATGTTGGCGAAAAAGATATTAATGATATGATTATCTCTGGAATGAGCAAGTCAGAGATTATGAATATTATAAGTAACAACACACATAGAGGACTAAGTGCAAAGATGAGGTTTACAGAATGGAAGAAGTGCGATTAGACGTTGTAGATAATTTTCTACTACCAGATGAGTTGATACAACTTAGAAGAGATGTACATAACTTTCCTTGGAATCCTTTTGAGACTGATATCTATCAAGGTCAAAAGATAATGAGCGGTATGATATCAGACTTACCCTCTGATTGGAGAACAAAATTAGATGAGAGAATTGTTTCACAAGCAAACACATTATCTCAACAGAACTATAGTATTTTTCGTGGGTATATAAACGCATGGAAATGTGATGAAGTGAGTTTACCACACCATGATGGTAATCATACTACTTGTATAATTTACTGCAATAGAGATTATAACGTGAAGTATGGTGGTGAAACTCTTTTTTATGATAACAATGAAGATGTAATTGGTGCAGTCTCACCTCGTCCAGGTCGAGCAGTTTTTTTCAATGGATGGATGTTGCACAAAGCAGGTTCGTTCAACAAGTTATATACGCATGATTATCGTTATACGATTGCGTATAAGTTGACGATTCCTGGTGATGAAGATTATGCAAAAAATCATGGTGAAGAACTACTGCAAAGTTACGGACAATACGGAGACACTAATGGAATACATTGATAATAGTAAAACACTATTTGATGAAACTAAAGCAGAACCGCACGTTCAATTTTATGATAACGCAGTAACACAGATGGATGTTGATGCTTATAATATTAGTTCGTTAGAAGAGCATGAACTGCATGAACTA
>MDSY01071740.1_pt1 | contig 10375 bp, 10 predicted proteins | sample 811131 | NCBI WGS metagenome assembly MDSY01 (sample SAMN05326643, study PRJNA326480) | marine metagenome | isolation source: seawater | place: Atlantic Ocean: South West | collected 2010
AAAAGCCTTGGCGGAGCATCATGCTGCATTTTGGGATAGTTCACGCTTCTCAGAAGATTTAGCCTGGGTTCCTCGTGGATGGGATCCACCGATGCCTCAAGGAGTTCAGCAGGGAGTTGCAGATGCTTGGCCGATCTGTCAAGAGATGTTTGGGAACAGAATTTCAGACCGAATAAGGAAAGTATGTGAACGTTTTCCCTCAGTGACTACAGAACTAATGCAGTATCCCGAAGCCGGAACCACTCTCTCGCACGGAGATTTCAGACTAGATAACCTCTTTTTTAACGGACCAGAACTAACTGTTATTGACTGGCAAATCTGTATCAGGACTCGTGGTGCCTACGACCTTGGTTATTTCCTTAGTCAAAGCCTCACGGTAGAAGATCGACGTGCGCACGAAAAATCTCTTATCGACCTTTATCAATCAACGCTCGCTTTATCTGGAATCGACTATCCGACAGACGAGTTGATGACGGACTACCGGCGGGCTGTTCTCTTCTGCATCTGCTATCCAATCCAGTCTGCTGGAGGTATTGAGTTAGTTAATGAAAGAGCAGTTCAACTTGTAAATGATATGTTCGACCGTGTCAGTATCGCCATCGAAGATCTTGACGCTGACGAGCTTATGCCCTAGTTACAAATGACTTGTGTCGTTGAATGCACGTAACGAGGGACCAGGACCAATAGTCATAATTGAAGCCGGAGAGACATAACTCCTCCAAGCAATCTGGTCTCCAACGTTTAGGGCCCAAGCAAGAGCAGCTTTAATTGGTGAAACATGCGACACGACCACGATTTCTTTTTCTGTAATCAGTGGAGCTAAGTCTTCACACGCCTCGCGAATTCTTATTCCTAACTGACGGTGTGATTCTCCTCCTTTTGGTGCCCAATCTAAATCAGTTCTCCATTGATTCCATGTCTGTGCATCTACTTCGTTTAAAGGGACCCCGTCTAATTCGCCATAGTCCATTTCTATCCATCGCTCATCGGTTTCTATTGGAACGCCAAAAGCTTCTGCGGTCTGGTATGTCCTCAATAAGGGGCTGGAGATCAAGATGTCTATTTTTTTGAATGATTTGGCTAGAGATTCTGCTTGTTGCGCTCCGACCTGATCTAGTTCGGGATTCAGCCGACCTAAAAGTTTGCCTGAAGCATTCATCGCTGTTCTTCCATGTCGCACGATGTGAAGCATCACTTCCTCAATTCGTTTAATTTGCCTTCACGAATGAAGGTTCTGCGGTTGCCTTCATCATTTAGCCGGAATCTTCGCCATATCCAGCAACCCACAATTATTCCGATTAACTCTAAGAGCAAAACAGCTGGCCATCGTTCCATTTCCGGAACACGGGAACCTCCTAATGAATCGAGTCCCATAGCAGGCCACCAAAAAACTTCGGTTTTAGCCCAACTCGCATCTAGAACAAGATGAGCGAACAAACCGATCGGTAAGCCAAGCCACTTTCTCTGAGTAAGTCTTTTACCACGCGCTACAAGCATGATCAGGAACATAGTTGAAACCGGGAGAAGTAAGGTGTGCCCGATCCAAGGCCCTCCTAGGAATATTTCCACTGCCGGTAGTACGGAGCCAAAAGCCACGAGTCGATAATCCAAATTTGGACTATCGAAAACTAGTGCAACACCTGTTATTGACAGCGCAATGAACCAAATAAACACGGCTGAATCAACGAGCGACTATTCGGCCACACTCTTGACAATTAGAGTAGTTGCCTTCAGGTATCTGTTTTAAACGATCAGCTTCCATCGCTGGCATAGTTGAAGGACAGCCTTTGCAGTTATTTCCATCAAATTGAACGACTACGCTTGAACCGAAAGCACCACGTAAGCTTTCGTAATGTTCTAACAATTCATCTTCCGTTTTGGCTGCGGCTCCCTCTCGTCGTTGTTGAGCATCTTTCAGTGTTTCTTCAAGTTCTGCGCTGACTGCTTGGAGGGCTTCCTGAACAACTTCTAATTCTTTTTGCGCTTTGTAGGTTTCATCATCAATTTCAACAATTTCTCGTTCTTGAGGCTCAATTTCTTCCATTAGTTCAAGGACTTTTTCTTCTAATTCATTTTGTCTCTCGCGGAGGTGCTGTATTTCAACTTCTAAACTTGTCGCTTCTTTCGGCGAGGTAATCATCCCGCCATAAAGTTTTCCGTCAAGTTCTGAAATTCGACTTTCAACTGCTTCCACTTCTTGTTCAAGGCGCTTCTGTCGCTTGACAGTCTCAAGATGCTGTGCTGAAAGCGAGTTCTTTCTTTCCGCGAGTTTGATCAGTTGATTTTCTATATTCGCCACTAACTCTGCTTCAGGAAGATTTTCTTTACGGTGCTGCAGTTGTCTGAGGACTGTGTCCTGTTCCTGAACTGTGAATAGGGATTCCATCTCTTTCATCGTAAATAATGACTCTACTTTATGAAGAGATTTTTCTATGGTCCCAAGAAACAACTTTTCCCGGCACTACGGTGACCGCTGTTCGCTTGACGGCAAGGCTTGCCGCAGCAGCATCAAGCATTTCATCAGGTATTTCAGGCTGGTTTCGTTTAATAACTTCACGCGCGACCTTTTTAACTTCAGTTGGCTCTGAAACCAAATTCGCTGTCCCTTTGATCATCAGGCCTCGCAAATTGTTGTATTCCAAACCATCTTCTAGAAGAACAGTGATGCGTGGATCACGTTCTAGATTAACTACTTTCTGGGAAGAGGTGTATGTTTCAAACACAATCAGACCATCAAAAACAGCAAACCAAAGTGTTGATAAATGAATAGATCCATCAGAGTTGATCGTTCCCACTTGCAAGCTTTTTTGCTCTTCAATGAACTCTTCTATTTCTTCAGTGCCCATACGTATTTTTTCACGAAGATTCTTTTTCATATTTACCCCTTATTTAACACCTTAAAGGATGTTTAGCAGAAAAATGACATGTCCCGCCGGGGGGGAAAGGCGGGACATGTTAACCCTCTATTGGATCCTTATGGACCAACTGAGTATTGATTTTCAAATAGGAAACTTTGAGTTTCCGATATATATAAGAATACTTCTTTCTTGGATTTCGAGGTAGCTCCACCAGCCGGTCAGATGTCACTTTTCATAATCTGACGCATAGCATCAAATAGTGACCGATGAGACCTTTCCTTCTGCTTTAGATTTATCCCCTAAAGGGCGAAAACAAATGGGATTGGCGAAATGGAATCGTTATGGTGACGCGTTAGCTGCTTGGGTCGCAGAACATGACTTTGGTGCTCCACCGGCTGTCTACACTCGCCTTCAAGAACTTGTAGAAGGGGGTGCTTTCGGGTATTACCATGAATTTGAGAGAGTTCTTGATTCTTTTACTCGCTGGTCAAATGTTCGCCACAATTGGACACCTAATCCAGAACTAGGTCTAACAACAGTAAACGTAATCCAAGGTATTTGGTCTTGTGTTGAAGCTTTCACCGACCCTGGCGATGGTGTTCTTTTCTCCACTCCGATTTATCCACCGTTCTTTAATATCGGGCCAACCACAAAGAGGCATCCTGTTCATTGGCCTATGTCTCACGATCAAAATGGGTGGCATTACGATTTTGAGAAATTAGAAAATCTTCTTAACAGAGATTCACAAATACGCTTAATCGTTCTTTGTCACCCTCACAATCCAACAGGAAGAGTTCTTAGCTGCGAAGAATTAGAATCACTTGTAGATATAGCTCATCGATACAACCTGATAATTGTTTCTGATGAAATTCACGGTGATCTCGTTTATCCAGAAGCAACTCACGTCCCGATGCTCACTATTCCTGGAGCTGAAGATTGCACGGTGACAGTTACTTCAGGGATTAAAACCTTTGCTTTTGGCGGGATTCGCTGTGCCGTTGCTCAAACTGGAAGTAAGAAGATTTTTGAGCAGTTGAACTCTGTTCCTTCATACTTGCTGGGTGGCGCCAACCGAATGGGGGCTGAAGCATCTATAACAGCATGGGATACTGGTGAAACTTGGGTTGATGATATGAAGGAAGTGCTCGATTCGAATCGCCATCTTCTTATCAATCGCTTGAATGAGGAGTTACCTGCCATCAATATGCATCTCCCTCAGTCAACTTTTGTCGCCTGGTTGGACCTATCAAATTATGATCCGGGTGAGCGTCCTGCTACATGGATGCGTGGATTAACGAATGTGGCTGGACAAAACGGCCTTAACTTTGGGCCGGAGGGTTCTGGGCATTTGCGGTTGACTTTCGGAACCTCTACTGAAGTTCTTAACCAAATGATTGATCAAATGGTTGAGGGTTTACCCGATCTTTAAATCTACTCAGCCTCTGTAGTAGTGGTAGTAGTACTAGTGGTAGTAGTACTTTCTGTCGGCTCTTCAGTGGTTGTTGTAGTGGTAGGTGGTGGCGAAGGAACATTTTCTGTACTTAAACCACGTGCTTCTAACTCTGCAACATGAGCGGAGCGTGTTCCGCCTCCATACCATCCATCTGCAGAGATTCCAAGAACTTCTTGGAGGATTACTGCCTCATCACTTGGGCCCCATTCATAGGTGGCAAGAAGAACCGCCTCTTCATCTACTGTCTCATTTTCAAGATCTTCCGGTGGAGTAACAACTGAGTCTGAAGGCGCTTCAGAGGTCGTTGTAGTAGTTGTAGTAGTTTCAGCTGGAGCCGGTGACAAGGAAAGTGCTGCTACATCTGCTTTAAGTCCGACTACATCTTCCGTTAAAAGCGCAACCTCAGAGCGCAGTGTCTCAATCTCACCATCATTTGACGAAAAAAGACCGCAACTCGTAAAAAGGACGGACGAAGATAGGAAGAAAATTAAAAGCGTGGAAGTTCTTTTCATCTCAATAGTCTGCCAGAGAAAGATCCCCGTGGCGACTCGCCCTCAAAAACCCTTGATTTCTCAGTGATTTATTGTCGTGGCCACCAGTCATTTCCACAAAAGGAAGGTGAAGCCCCAGATTCTGCAGTTAGGACATATCCGTCAATTTCGGGACTCCATGACGTAACTGAAATGATATATTGACCGGTCGCAGGTGGAGTAAAAATAACTTCGGAGGCTACACCGTAGAGACCACTTCCGGAGTCGTCATTTGATGCCACCAAAATATCATTGTGGTAAACGCTCATTATTGGATCAGAAATTGAATCAACCCTGATTCGTACTTCTGTATCTTCGGTTAATCCTATTTCGAAGTGATCTTTATCCAAAGAAGAAATTATTCCTCTTACAGAAGTTCCGAGAGCGATTTCGATTACACCATGAGGATCAAAAATTGGAATAAGCGCGTGGCTTGATGCTACCTTTAAATCTGATCCACTTCTTTCGTCGAATAAACCAATATTTACGTAATAGCTTCCCTCATCAAGCGTGACTTCAATACGTTCAGATCCTTCAAAGTAGGAGTCAACGTAAAACTCCATTTCCTCCTGATTCGATGAGGAATCTACCTCTTCATCTTCTACATAATCGTAAGAATCTATAACATTTCTGGTAAATGGTATGTCGCCATACAAGTCTGTTATTTCTATCCACACATCATCCGCGGGCGATCCAGCGACAGTGGCTTCAAAGACGGTGTTAGGTTCACCTATAGAAAGCAGTAATTTTGATGGTCCAATTTCTGCAAAACTGGTTGGCTTACTGAAATCAAGAGAAACGATTTGATTTTTTGGAGTACCGTTCGGTGTCCCAAGAGCTGGGAAAAGTGAATCCAGTCCGAGTTCAAATTCATTCAATCCTTCCAAAGCATTATCTGCTGACAACACCAAAGCAAAATTCGCTTCCGTGAAAGCTCCTAGACCTGATATGCCCACGAGGTTGCCAAATTGATCAACTAACGCTCCCCCGCTTTGGCCACCTGCGATGAGTGCATCCGTTTGCAAGAAATCAAGATCAAGGCAATGATTGCTTCGAGTTCTACTCACAATTCCAGAAGTTATGGCTGCTACGGGTTGAGATTCTGACTCTCCAGGAAATCCTATGAGGAAAACTTGGTCGCCTGATTTCATTTCCTTCGTGTCGAAATTCAATCCCGGGAGAGTTGTTGACAATGGTCCAACTAAAGCTAGGTCGCGAATCCAATCTCTAGCGTAAACAGGAACCGCTGAATGGTTACCGTCAGTAGTCCACACCCGTACATCTGAGTGAAGTGAAACGACATGTGCATTTGTAAGGATGAAACCGTCTTGTAGAAGTATTCCACTGCCAGTTCCATCTGGTGTATCCACATAAACAATTGAGGGTGAGATCTGGTCATAAACTTCAACTGGTGAAAGTGTTTTTACTTCTTCCAGATCATTTAAAGGAACAGTTTGAGTAGTACTTGTCGAGATCGCTTCTTGTTTCTCGTTATCAGAACTATCTGCGTTTCCACATCCAAAAAAAAATAGAGATAAAAGGAAGAGTAAGAAGAATTTTTGTTTGAGAATTTTTTTCACCAAAATTGCCATGCCTTACTATTGTGCCACTTCTAAAAACAACTAGATATTTAAAGTAGCATGAAGGATGAAGAAGGGACGAAGTAAGTCATGAGTGAATTTTCGAATCAAGTTGCCATTGTTACAGGCTCAACAAGCGGGATTGGTGAAGCTACCGCTCGACGGCTAGTAAAACTCGGCGCCAAAGTAGTACTGAACTCCTCTTCCAGCATTGAGCAAGGAGAGTTCCTCTCTTCAGAGTTGGGGGATTCTGTTGCGTACCTCCAAGCAGACATAAGCAACGAAGGCGCATGTCTCGATCTCGTGAATTCAACATTAGATACTTTCGGAAAATTAGACATCCTCGTTAATAACGCTGGGTTCACTTCTGTGATCCCTCATAGCGATCTTGATGGAGTTTCCGAAGAAGTGTTTCGTCGAATTATCGATGTGAATATTTTTGGCACTTGGTATTTAAGCAGAGCGGCCGTACCTGAACTAAAGAAAAGCGGAAATGGGAACATCGTCAACATTTCTTCTATCGCCGGACTTCGACCAGTAGGCAGTTCAATCCCTTATTCAATTTCTAAAGCTGGCGTGAATCAAATGACTCAATTGATGGCTAATGTGCTTGGGCCCGAAATTCGTGTCAACGCGGTAGCTCCTGGTTTAGTGGAAACTCCTTGGACTGAGTCTTGGGATACCCTTCATGCTGCTGTAGCTGCTCGATCTCCGATGAGGCGTTCTGCGACAGCAGAGGACTGTGCTGAAGCGGTAATAGGAATATTGAGAAATACTTATCAAACCGGAGACATAGTCGTTGTAGATGGTGGTTTGACTTTAAGTTAGTTCCTAAGACGCATAATCCTGTTTATATTTTTTGATCGCCTCTCCGTGGTCCACTATCGGTTGTGGATATCCAATTTCTTCTCTTAAAAGCGGTCCCGGGTCATGTATTTCTTGACCTGAACACTGTCTAAGTTCAGGCACCCATCTCCTTATGTACTCTCCGTCCTTGTCGAATCTCTCGCTTTGACGAATTGGGTTAAATATTCGATGCGGGTTGTAATCCGTTCCCGTTCCAGCGACCCACTGCCAATTAAGTTGATTCGAGGCAATATCTCCATCCAGTAAATGTTCCATGAAATGCTTTGCTCCTAAACGCCAGTCCATATGGAGGTCTTTCGTTAAGAAGGAAGCCACTACCATTCGTGTTCTGTTGTGCATGAAACCTTCGTGAAGGAGTTGACGCATAGCGGCATCAACTAGCGGATATCCGGTCATTCCCTCTTTCCATGCTTCATATTGAGTTACATCACTTCTCCATTGGAAGTTACGTGACCGGTAATCAACAAAAGAAGCTTCCGGGTGGCTGCTGAGCACCTGTAAAAAGAAATCTCTCCAACAAACCTGACGTACAAATGAATCGTCATCACTGTCACGCGACAGAAGTGCGACTTCAAGAGAAGACAAGCAACCAAAGTGCAGATAGGGAGAGAATCGAGATGTTCGGTCCGTTGCTAAATCATTTCGGAGAGAAGAATAATTTTTTAAATCTTGATCCATCCATGCCTGCATACTGATCCGACCGATGCACTCTCCTCCTCTCATCCGAGTGTGGTTTTTCTCTGGTCTAAAGTTGTAAAAAATTTCAAAGCTTTCTTGATCTCTCTCAACTGAATGGAGATTTTGTGGGGCTGGCAAGAAATCTCTCCACGTGACTTCTTTCCACTTCTGATAATACGGAGAAAACATTTTGTATTCTTCTCCTGAGGCAGGAGTGATTACTCCTGGTTCAACTACCGAGATTCCGTGATGCCCTTTTACCTGCACCCCTGTCTGGTTAGCTTTCTTTTGTAAGTCGGCTAAGCGTTTCCGAGAGTGATTACTGTGATCAATAGCTAAATGAATAGTTTGAGCTTCCCGTTCTTTACAGAAATTTATGACTTCCTCTACCCAATTACCTGCTCTCAGGAAAAGAGATGACCCAATTTTTTGTAACCCAGAATGTAAATCATCAAGAGATTCAAGGAGAAAAGTAAAGCGTTTGTTACCAAGGTTGTTTGACGTAACTATTTTTTGGTCAAATATAAAAAGCGGGAAAACTTCGCCCTGTTTGGCTGCCTCATACAGAGCAGGATTATCAACAACTCGAAGATCGCGAGTAAATACGACAATTGAACGTTCCGTCATTTATTTACTTAGTTTCTCTGATCAAATCTACTCGCGAATGAAGGTATCCGTCCGGGTTGTGGAACTATTCCATGTTGCCCTCCGTTATACGCCCTTTCATAAATAAAGATCTCTTTTACTACTGGTCGTGTCGGTTTGGCGTTAAGCCAGAGGCGGAGGAGTTCGCGTTTACGCTCTGGATGGTTCGTGAAAGCTGTTCGTGCGTGAAGAACCGTGTAATTATTTGCGAGTATTAGTTCCCCAGGTTGCAAGGTAAACGTTGTTCGTAGATCTTGACGCTGAGCAGTGGTTTCAAAGATTTCTAGTGCCTCTATTTCCTCCGTACTTAATGCTGCATCTAGGTTTTCATCTGCGGCTATTTCTATGAACTCTTTGACATAGCGGCAACTCAACTTTCCTTCACGTGCGCTGAAGACAGGTATTCGCCATGGAGTTATATCTGGACAGTCCGGTTCTTGTTCTCCGAAACGGTGGTAGTGAAATCCTCGCTGGAGAACTTCAAGCACTTCCGGATTGTTTTTACTTATTTCTTCATAGACCGTTAGGGAACTCACAAAGTGACTTATTCCACCAGTAGCTCCTGGGTACAAGCATAAGAATGCAAGTATGTCGCTTGGGTCTGTGTGTGGAGTGAGTTCTGTTCGATTTCGGTATGCGCGAGCATGCGGGTCGATATCAGTGGCGTCAATGACATGGCCAAGCTTCTCTCCCATGACACTTTGCGATACTGCCGTGCCTAGGTTAAGTCCTATGCCCCAGAAGTAGAAAGCGATCTCCCGAGATGAGAGTCGATCCACTGGAAACCCTCTGAGTAGCACCATGCCAGTTCCATTTAGGATTTCATTTCGTACTTTTTCTATGGTTTCTTTTAGGTCTCCGATTGGGAGATCCTGCTTCGTTGCATCTGTGACTTCGCCTTCTTTTGATGCGAGATCAGTAGCTGCTTTCTCTAAAGTTGAAGCAGCAACCGGGTCAAGATTTATTACAAAGTCTTCTATGCCACGCGTTTCTGATCCTCTCCAAAGACTTTCTGCTGGGAGGTTTGCATCAAGAATGGACATTTACTTTTTTTATCTCGTACTGTGTCTGCGATTTATTTGGAATGCTTCCTGCCTTATCGCATGACAGCACAGGGGTCTTCCCTACTTCTTCTAGAACTGCTTCAAATCCAACTTGCGATCTGCTTTCAGGATGTATCCCATCTACTTGGACTCTAATCTCTGAGTTTTCTTCGGAGATAATCTCACTTTTTCGCACATACCTATCCCAGTCTCGACCATATATTTTGAGTCCTTCTCTTTCTGCAAATTGTTCGGCTCCCGTCTTGGATCCGCACCAGCCTCTGCACTTTCTGGTCAGTTTGTCATCAATAGAAGAAACACCAAAGATGGTTTGAAGATCTTCCATATTTAAATGGGACCACATTCTTCCTTCTGGAAAAGTAATTGCTGTGGGAGCAAACCGATGCCCACCTAAATGGCTGACTCTACGAATCTCTACTTCTGAGAACTTCGTACTAGCTTCTAGCGCCAAAGACGTTCCTTCGGACCCGCAACATACATCATGACTTCCTTGTGTACAGATCCATAGCTCTCTTCTTTGTTCTTCTTGAGGGATCTCTTCGAAGCCCTCTTTCGTTTGTCCTTCAAGTACTCTCTCTAGCAATGCAGACAAATCTGGCGGATTAAAAACCCATTGCTGTCGGTTCAAAGAGCCATCGTTCAACGTATAAGCGGTAAGGGTTAGGTCATTGCTATTCTCCGGAACTGATGCCACTAACCG
>MDSY01131723.1_pt1 | contig 10373 bp, 6 predicted proteins | sample 811131 | NCBI WGS metagenome assembly MDSY01 (sample SAMN05326643, study PRJNA326480) | marine metagenome | isolation source: seawater | place: Atlantic Ocean: South West | collected 2010
GAGGAGTGAATTATCAATTTATGAGCCCAGAGTTTGTAGAATATCGTCCTGAAAATATAAAATTAGAAGATCTATCAAGTATGTTCACAAATTTCTACATTTTTGTAGGTATCATGTTTTTGACACCAATGATGATAGTACTGTGGTGGAATAGAAACGACATAAAAGGTAAATATGAAATCAATTCAATTGAGCAACATGAGCTTGAAAGATTAGAAAAATTACGAAAAAGAATATCTAATGGTGTAGATAAAGAAGTTATAATTTCATCTTTACATCAACTTGGAGATAGCCCTTGGAAATCAGTAATTCAGGAATGTGGAAATCCCCTGATTAGGCATATGACCGAACAAATAGAAGTATGCATATGGAAAATCGAAGGGAGTGAGTCAAATATTTTAGTAGGCATTAATCCATATAAGAATATTTGGAAAATGGCTGCTATTCGAATATTTGCATCAGAAGGTCCACCCATAGAGATCAATGAGGTTACTCCTCAAATGATATTTCAAGAAGATGAAATTTTTCTCGATACTTTGGAAATTGGAAAGAGTGTGTTTATAAAAATTTCATTTATCGAAGAGCCTAAAAATATAGATTTTCAAATAACAGGAGTCGTCAATAGTGTACCACTAGCTGCTACTTCTTCAAGAGCAATCTCATTGGATGATGAAAGATGATTAATTTCCCCTTCTTTTATTGGCTTCGTTGATTATGCTATCTTCTAAGGTTAAAGATTGGTTAGTAATATTTTCTCTTAAATTGATTAATTGTTTTTTTAGAGATTTGGAGATCTTTCTCGGGATATCTAATTTCAGCAATACAGTAACTGAACCTCTCCCCCTACTAGAGCGCATGGAAGGTAATCCCCTAGAATGTATAGATATTGTATCGCCTGGTTTAGACAATGGTGGTACTTTAATTTTCAAATTCTTACCATCTAGATGTTCTATTTCAATAACTGTGCCCAATAATAAATCTGAATAATTTACTGGTAATGCCATTAAAATATCCGCATCGTCTCTTTCGAACCAAGGATGATCTTCAATTTCAATCTCTATATACAGGTTACCATCAATTCCATTTTTTCCTCTAGCTGCTTCCCCTTGGCCTGCTATTTTTATACGATTACCACTAGAAATACCTGGAGGTACTGTGAATTTTATTTTCTTTGATTGATTGTATCTTCCTTCACCATTACACGAATTACAAGGATTGGTAACAATCACGCCTATTCCATTACAAGACGGACAATCTGATACGACTTGTTGTGCAAATGGGCCAACACGTTCAACTCTTTGCACCCTGCCTCTACCATTACAAGCAGGACAAGATTTGGTGCCATCAGGATTTTTAGAGCCTACTCCATTACATTTTAAACATGCAGATAATGATTCAATTTCTAATTCATCTTCATAGCCGTCCATTATAGCGATAAATGGAACAATATGACGAATTAATAAATCTCCTCCTCTATTGTTACGATTGGGTCTCGAGTTGCCAAAAATTTGACCAAATATACTCTCAATTCCCCCTCCAAACAGATCATCAATATTAATATTTACGCCTTGAAATCCTCCCGGACCAAATGGTGAGCCGCCTGGCCTATTATGCCCATATCTATCATATTTTGATTTTTCGTTAGGTTCGGAAAGTATTGCATATGCTTCTTGAATTTCTTTGAATTTATTTTCTGCCTCTGGATTATCTGGATTTTTATCGGGATGATATTTACGTGCTAAACTTCTGAAAGATTTTTTAATCTCGGAATCACTTGCATCTTTAGAAATTTCAAGAATTTCATAATAATCACGCTTATTCGCCATAACCTACTCAACCTTCCGACTCATAGTGACTTTTTTCAACCGTTCCCCTCTAAAGATAGATACCACATGAAATACAATAATTAGAATCCATATCATTTAGAGAATTACAAGAATTACAAATAGTTACGTTAGAAGTTAAATTTGAGGATTTAATGTCCCATTTTTTATTATTCTCAGATAAATTAGTTAATTTTTTATTATTATTTATCTTCTTTGATGCAGATTTATCGATGAATATATTTAGTAAGTTTTTAATTTTGAAATATAATTGATTAATGATGCTAATTTCATCTGGTTGTTTATTATTATTATTATTATTATTATTATTATTATTATTAATGGATTCAATAACTTCCTCTTCCGCAGTATCTTCTTTTCTCTCTTTATTTAGAGAACCAACAAAACCTTTAATTGCAGAATTAAATTCACCATTATTAAAATTATTTTTTGCCTTTATTTCTAATTTATTTAAAATTTCGTCACTATTTTCCCATAATCCTTTATCTTCTAATTTATATGATTTTGAAAGTTTACGTATTGCTTTTGACCGGTGGTACTCATGATCTTTGATTACTCTATATTTTTTTAGCAAGAATAAACCCAAAAACAGTACAAAAGAGTAACTGATTATTTGTGAAAATAGATCCTTTGATAATACATCATCAACTACTGGAAGAATAGCCCTTAATGCGGTTAAACATAATACTGGAAAAATTGCTATTCCAATTGAAACATATGCTGAGCGATTTGCCATAAACTCTGGATAGTAATTTATCGTTTGAACCATTCGTGTAAATGATAGTTTAAATGATATTAACCACTGGATAAACTATTGGCAGGTAGCATGGGATTAAACATTACAGTTACTACAATCCTACGCCCATATGAAGATCTGGAGAATGTCATATTATCCATAAATAATATATTTCCAGATTGGAGTTCCGATTCCATTATTACAAAACAATCTTTTCCCACAAATAGGATAATGACAGAAATTAAAGGGTATTCCAATAATTTTGAAAAATTTATTTTATTGTTAAGAAAACAGAAAATATTAGATACAGCATTCGACGCAATGACAAAAAATTTAAAAATTAATTGTACCTTTTTTTCTATTTCGAGGCAGTCTGCAATGAAAGAAGTGATATCTTTCATAGTCCTAGACGTCCCTTTAGGAGGATCTATGGAAATAGAAATTGAAAAGGAAAATCTTGAGATTTGGTTAGAAGATCAAACTTGGCACCCAGGAAGAGATTTGATACCAAGGCAGGTAAATGATGATTTGGCTATGAAATTTAATGGCGAACCAGTAGAGTGGTTTGATAAATTTGGTAATCCAACAATGGCGCCGTACTTAGAAGAGGAATAGCGAGTATAAAATATTAATAAAACGTTATATTGATTGCTAATGGCCTGTAGCGTCATACATGGAAGAAGAATACCTAGTAAAACTTCAACCAGAAGAAAATAAGGTAAATCCCCTGGGAGTAATAGGAATTATATGGGGTGAAATGAGTGGTGGAATTGGTCCTTGGGGTACTTTTAGGCCAATATTTTCAATAGTTATATCATTAATTCCGTTTCTATATTTAGGCCAACATTTCAATGGTGAAAGTAATAAAGCATTTGGTTGGACATTGATACAACTCCCATTAATATTGTCAATAATCCTGTGGCCAATATTATATTTATGGTCAATATTTGATTCATGGTGGATTTCTAATAAAATAATAGCGTCAAAATAGACGTATTAACTAAAAATCTTCAGGTAATTCAATTGGACTAAAGAGATGTCCGGGTTTTGAAGATTTTGATAATTGAAGGATGACTATCGATTCCCAATCTTTTAATAATATCATAGCATTAATAAATGGCAATTCCGTAGAATTAATTATTGTCCTTATTATGGTATCTAAAATGTCCATTCTATCTATATCAACATTCTTAAGCACAGATTCAAGAGGGAAATGAAAATCAATATTATTATTATTTTCTAGATTTAAATTCTTTTTAAAAATCTCCAAATAAGGAATTTCTTCATTTACTTCTTCGGCTTTTAGATTCAATGATTCCGAAATAATTCTAATAAATTTTGAAATTACTAAAGATACCTCGACCAAAGGTAAATTGTATTGATTTACAAAATTAACCATATTCTCTTGTAGAAATAATAGTTTTTCCTCAACCGGGGAATTAATGGCAGGGATATGCTCTGAATTATCTTCCACAACTATACGAGGTAGCATGTCATTAATAGTAATCTATGTAGTTTGTGTAGTTCGGTCGTCATATCTTATGGGTGAACCACTGTTGCCCCTCACTCCATCTAATAAATCATCTTTAATTTCAAAATTATCATTCAACCAGTCTCCATCAGTATCCCAATTGGTTGGATCGGTGCCGTCTGCTACCATATCCCCATCAATATCGATTAACCACCACCCAAATACAAATTCCCCAAGGCCTATATTAGGCAAATGAAATTGATCACCTGCAAATCTATTATATTCATCAGTCCACGCTCCATTTATGAGAATATTATCATCGGAGGTATTAATTATTTCATAATTCTCATCATTATCATCTATAATAAGTGAATATAACATGTCATCATCATTAATTCGATTCATCCTTAAGTAATTTGTAGATACTGCTGTACTGCCTGAACAAGTTCCCAATAATGATTGACGTAATTGCCACCATTCATAGACGATTTCTCCGGCGCAATCATATAATCCTGCGGCCCTAACTAAAGAGGGAGATGAAAGGGTGGCATTTACTGTAGCATAGTACTCTTGAAAGTTTGTGTAGGGCACATATGTACAAGTGCCGGAAGAACAATCCCAGTCTCCATCATTATCTGCATCATAACCCGCATCAGTAGCATCAGTAGCATCATGAGTGAACCATGACCAATTTAGAATTGGACGAGATATATATCCTTTTGTAACATCCACGGGCTTAAAGTTAGTTGCAGATACTTGATACCATTGAACGGAAATTTTTAGTAAAGATGACCAATTATCATTAGTCTCATTCCATCCCCTATGATATTCATAGAAATCTGGCATCATATCCCCATCAGTATCATTATCTAATGGATTTGTGCCGAATTTGAAAATCTCACGCCCATCAGATAGGCTATTATCAATTACATAATTTGTGATAATTCCATTAACGATAATTGGTTTCATCAGGACAGAATCATCATCAGAATCAAAATCTAATGGATTAGTGCCATTATCATGTTCCATTAGATTAGTGAAATATAATTCCAAAGTTCCGCTATCAATCTGATCACTCAATGGATTAGATACAAATTGCCTTTCAATCCAATTTCCTTGTTCTGCCGGTACATCTCCTAGTTCCCTATCATACCATCCATCTGCGTCGGGATCATAATTTACATCTAAAGGATTAATTGGATTTAATGACCATCTATAAGAATTAATAGGTAAAAATTCCCCATATATTGAATAACAATACTCCCAACCATCAGACATGCCGTCTCTATCTGAGTCGGCATCATTTGGATCACTGATTCCAGCTAAACTGATATTAAAATTATCATAATTAAGTTCATTAATCAGTCCAATTTTCTCAGATGCAGAAATACTTTTTGAAGAAAATATCGTATAAAGCGTACTTTTGGCTGATGATAAAGATAATTCATTTTCCTCCATTTGTGCAATTATTGCATCTTTTCCATATGAAACTAAACCTGTTCCATTTGGTATTGAACCAACAGCAAGCCTCTTTCCATATATTCTTGCATCATATTCTGCTAAATTGTCGTAGGACTCAGCGTCAGTTATTACCCCATTTCCGTCGCAGTCAAAGGAATCATTATCAGAATCGATATCTATATCATAGTCAGATAATGGATTCATTGACCATGAGTTTTCTTCTAAATTCCATTCTGTGAACCAATATTCATAACCATCGCTCATTCCATCCCTATCAGTATCAAATGAATTTGGATCAGTTATGCCAAAAATAGATTCTAGGAGGGGTTTTGGTGCCAAACCAGATTGCCAATCTACGAATTGTTCCATGGCTAAACTCGCCCTAGATTCCTTTGCAAAAATTATTCTATATATCCTGTTTACTGATTCTTGAGAATTAATTGATTCTACTTCAGTCCAAAACTTAGGTGCGTCTGAAGGAGCTAATCCTCCGTTAGAAGGAATATTATTAGTCATATTTAATTCTACAATATCAGTTATTCCATCAGAATCTGAATCGTAATTACCATCTCCTGCAACTAATGGATTTAGAGTCCATAATTTATCAGAAGAGTTCCACTTTGTAAATATCAATTCTATTCCATCTAAAATGCCATCTCCATCTGTATCTGGATTATTTGGATCTGCAGTAAATCCGGATACATCATTTACTTCAAGTGATATAAATTCACCGAATGATTGTGATGATTCTGCGCCTATCCATGGCATTGATGTTAATTCTCCCGCAACATTTGCTAAGAAAAATTGAGGAGAAGATATCGTATTACTAATTTCATTTTTATTACTTGAAATAACATTATATTCTTCCCAATTATTCATCCCATCGCCATCGGAGTCTCCTAAACTATCACCTTCATTGACAAGGTTTAATGACCAAACTTGATCAAATAAACTCCATCGTGAATGATAAAACTCCCATCCATCTGGCATTCCATCTCTATCAGAATCCGCGTCTAGAGGATTGGAAGAGCCAATATCCTGAAAAATAATATCATCTACGATAACTGAATAGTACAAACTAGATTGATCTCCAAAAGATTCTAATGCAAAATCCTTCCAAGAATTATGTGTTAAATTTGTAGTAAAATTTTCTGGATACGTTAACCCTGAAGATGTAGATGTGGAATATAAAATATCTTTATTTAGGTAGTATTCCATCCAATTCACTAATTGTTCATCTGAGCTAAGAATCCCATCATAATTTATATCAAATCCATCACCATCAGGGTTATTCAATGAATCTGAACCATTCATTGGATTAATACCAGAGTTTCTTGGTGACCAATTGCATGCATAACGAGCTTCCCACCCATCGGGTAAGCCATCTCCATCCGAGTCTACTGAATTAGGATCAGTATGTATCCAATCTTTAGCCGCTTCGGATGTTTCACCATGAGAAAGAAGGCCATTTTGTAATGTAAAATCCAATAAATAACTCCACCTATATTCACAAATATTTTTTAGACCATCTCCATCAGCATCGAGAAACGCATCATTAGGATTGAGTGGATCCAATGTCCATTCATTTCCTCCTGTATATTCATTTCCTATCCACCTCCTATTTTCAATTTCCCAACCATCTGGCATACCATCGCCATCAGTGTCAGCATTAGTTGGATCAGTTGGGCCATCTGTTCCTCCTCCCGTGCCTGAGCCCAACCATCCCTCTAAATGGACAGTAAGTGCAGATAATCCTATTTCATCATCACAGATATACTCTAGATTAACGTAATGACAATTAAAGATTGAAGAGTCAGAAAACCACCCCCAGTATTCTTCTCCATCTGTTAATCCATCTCCATCAGAATCTATATTTCTAGGATCTGTACTATTATCACCTGCGTCAGAAATGGAGCTATACCTATACTCATCAAGATTGGTCCAAAGTCTGTCCTGTAGGAGCCCGTCGTTACCAAAATATTGGACCCCATCATCATCTAAATCTCTAGCGGCGTCAAATGGATCTGTAGGATCTAGGCCGTTGACATACTCCCAACCATCGGGCATTCCATCTAAATCAGAATCATTAGAAAGAGGATTTAACGGGACTATATTCATGTATTGTCCGGGAGATATACCTGCGAATACCCATGTTTCATTAGAATTCTCCAATAATGCAAAAGATGTAACTAGACCAGGAATTGTAGTTTGATTAAGATACATTCCCAATATTCCTTGTTGAGCATTTCCTTCTAAGCACCATGTACCGAATTTAGAACCAATTATTATCTTACCATTATATGATAATATAGATCTAATATCATTAGCACCTTCTAGAATATTATCGATGTTTAGCATTCTTTCATTATTAAATGCTTCAGTTGGCTGAGATATTATTAAATCCAATTTGATTAAATAAATTCCACCGGCCATACCTAACCATAGCCCAGCTAAATCTCCATTTACAATTTCTTTTTGCAATAAATTTACTTTTGAAGTACTACTTGTGTCAAATATATTTTCATTGACGAAATAATCAGCATTAGTCTTATTAAAAATCCACCAAGGACTTCCTATTGATGAAATTCCATCAGTAGTATTCCATGCAATCAAACCGGAATCCGTACCAACAAATAATAATGGAATCCTACTATCCATTTCTACATGAGTAATGGCAGTAATAGTAGAGTTAGAAGAATTTATTAAATATGATAATTCAGGAACATGGTCAATATTCTCGTAATAAGGTACATCTTCAAATCCATCATATAGTCTGACTTTCCAAATATCTGAGTTTCCTCCAATCAGTAAATCCAAATTACTATTCCGAGTTTCTAATTTAGAAATCTCTGTTATTGGCCCTATTGGAAAAGAAAACACAGAGTCAAATTCTGGTAAGCCATTTACTAATTTAGAGATTTGTAAACCTTTATTTGTTCCCATCAATATATAGCTATAACCTCCAATTTCATATTTCTCCAATACATTCATTTCAGTTCCTTGATCTAAGTGAAATAGAGTCGATGTTTCTCTGAAAGGATCTACTATCGATATACCATATTTTGAACCAATTATAAGCCTATTTCTCAGAGAATCTGAAATTACATCATTAATTGAGCTGTCAACTAATGATATTTTAGAGTCATGATTAATGGAAATTATGGAGCTATCATCATTTAATAATTTCATCCCCATAACTCCGGGAGAGACACCCATCCCTGAATCTGAATCGACCATATATTCCTCATAATTACTGAATTGTTCACCCCATTCAGAAGTTGTAATTGTGATATCGGGAGTTAAGAACCCATCTCCATTGATGTCCCAGCCGTCGCCATCTGGATCAGTAATTGAGTCGCTATAATTTCTTGGATCTAGTCCGTTATAGGCTTCCCACCCATCAGGTATACCGTCTCCAATTGAGGTTAACGAAGATGCGGTCGAATCTGTCCAAGAATAATAGTCAGAATCAGAGAATCGTGGATCTGTCCCAAGCCAGCCATCATCTAGAGTAGGTCTTTCATATGTTGATTGGCATGAAGAAATACTAAGTCCTTGAATTTGACCATAACACCACAGTCCGTCTCTTTCGGTAATCCAATCATTGGGTGCACCAAATAAGTATTCTTCAGTATTAGTAAATTTTTCACCTGCATCTATAATTCCATCCTTATTAAAATCGAAACCATCTCCACAGCCCCAACTAAAATCCTTATCACACCGATCAAAATCTTCTATCAAATCTCGACCATCCAAAGGATCAAAATATAGGCAATCCCACGTATTTGTTAATGGATTTAGTGAACCAACGCCTCCGCTGGTGCACATATGAATTTCGTAGCCATCAGGAAGACCATCTCCGTCGGTATCTGCAACTCGTGGATCCAAATATTCACGTAAACCGGATTTAGTTTCCGAGGGAGATTTACCAGTTAAAGAATTTCTTTTCTCTGAATCTAAGCACGAATCTAAAGTGAATGGCCAACAATATTCCATTAATGCAGTCGCACCATCATTATCATGATCCGTAATATTATCAGTTGCATTATACGAGTCAAGACCTTTGATTACCATATTAAAATTATTCAATTCCAAATTAATATCATCTCCAAATATAAATTCATGCATATCAGGTATCATATCTCCATCCTGATCTGTAATGGGGGGCTCTCCACCTTCTGCGTCATTAGGATTAATTGAAGAAACTGAAGATTGGGGCCTAGTTTGAGAAACAAATGCTAAACTACTTAAGATTAGAAATGATAATAATAACGCGCTTATTTGTTTTTTACGCATGGTTACCACTATTTTTATTTAAAGGGGTGATAACTAATTTATGATACTGATGGAGCGTAGTTCAGACATACTCAATTAAGTATAAACGATGAATTGAAAAAAAATATTCTAATATCGAAGATATTATTTAATTTAATAGTATTTATTGATAGACTATTATGCACTCGGAACATTATAATCATGAGTTTGGAAATCATACACCTGGGTTCCGGCAGTAGAGGTAATTCCACCTTATTAAGGACCGATGAAACTAACGTATTAATTGATTGTGGATTTTCTCTTAAGCAAATTGAAAAAAAATTAATTCAAATTGGCTTAGATGGTAAAGAAATTGATTCTATTATTGTCACTCATCATCACGGAGATCATTCCAAATCTGCAAAAAGAGCTTCTATTAAATGGGATTCTGTTTTACATAGTAATATTGAAACAGCAGTAAAGATGGGTTGGGAACCGATGGAAGTTTGTAGAACATTTAATAATCTCGATAGGGTTGAATGCGGAGTAGATTTTAGTTTTATATCTGTACCAATACCACATGACAATGCAGATAATGTTGCAATAA
>MDSY01104405.1_pt1 | contig 10371 bp, 15 predicted proteins | sample 811131 | NCBI WGS metagenome assembly MDSY01 (sample SAMN05326643, study PRJNA326480) | marine metagenome | isolation source: seawater | place: Atlantic Ocean: South West | collected 2010
CACCACTCCCAATCGCGGACACTTCGCCAGCAGCCTCAAGCCCGGGCAGATCGCTCGCGCCTTTGGGGGGATTATACAGGCCCGCACGTTGCAGCGCGTCGGGGCGGTTCACGCCCGCATAGGCGATCTTGATGCGGACCTCACCGTGGCGTGGTTCTGGCATGGGGCGGTCACACAACGTCAGAACGTCAGGCCCGCCCGCTGCCGAAATCTCGACCGCTTTCATCTTGGCGACACCCATGATCCCGGCAAATCACTGGGCGGTTTTCCCGGTGCTTTGATCCGTGACGTGAGGGACCCGAGTGCGGCCGCAAAGGGTTTCGTCAGCGGATTATCTGACACTGCTGCCTTGAGCTTTTCAAGCTGCATGACGTTGTCGATACGCCGATCAATGAACGTGCGCGTCGCCTGCCCATCAAGGCTGTCATCACCAAGCCAGTACAACACAACCGATCCGTAAACAGCGGACAATGTCGCCCGTTTTGTGTACCAGTTCACATCCGTTGAAGTATCGCCAAGCGCCGTCCAGATCGCATCAGCAGTGCCCCAAATCAACTTGGTTCCTTCAGGTGCCATATGGGGCAGCGCAAACAACGCCGACCCACGACGTACGGCTTCCTTATCATCTACAGCATCAAGACGCAGCTGCACGGCGTGCGCGACCTTATCGCGAAACCGCATTTCGGACAGATCAGCCTCATTCAACGCCTCAACCATCGCAGCGTCGCCTTGAGTGTGAAACAGGATCGCAAGATCAACCGCACCGCGAGGGCACAGTGCGCGGGCGTCCTCCAAAGGAAGCGCCAGATCTTTTGCGGCGGCACTAAATGCCTCCTCAGACCAACCATCGAAGGCCACGTGGGGAAGAATCGCTTCAAGCATAGAATGGGACGTCATCGTCATAGTGCGCTCCTGTTTTCAGGCGTTGCGTGCATACTAGACATAATAGCGCGCCCTTGCTATACGCCCATTTCCTGCAAATCCTTGCAACTTCAAACTAGAAAGGTGGTGAAAACCACATGCAGGTTAGTGTTCGTGACAACAACGTCGATCAGGCGCTCCGCGCTCTGAAGAAAAAGCTCCAGCGTGAAGGCGTTTTTCGTGAGATGAAGCTTAAGCAAGCTTTTGAGAAACCTTCCGAGAAGAAGGCACGCGAGAAAGCCGAAGCTATCCGTCGTCAGCGTAAGCTGGCTCGGAAAAAGCTCCAGCGTGAGAACGGGATGTAAGTTATCTCTTCACTTAAAGAATAGGAAAACCCCTGTGCCGTGAGGCGCGGGGGTTTTTCTTTAGCGGCTAGGGTTCGATCTGAATTTGACCCGGCGAGATTTGACCATTCGCCGTCAGAATCGTGTTAAGCTCGTTCAAAAGAATGGGGATATTATTTGGATCAGGCACCTGCGCACAGCTGGACCATTCGCCTTCACGGCCCCAAAATTGCTGATAAAAATTGCCAACGAGGGGCGATACCATTTGGTGATCAAACAACATAAAGTCAGTCCCCGGATTAGCCGTATCTGATAGAAATACACCGCCTCCCAAACTGATTTAATTAACGCGGACATGGCAGTCGCCATTTGCAAATGCAGCATTGAGTTGGGCTGGCCCACCATTCGTCGCAGGGAAGTGAATCGGGACCGTATTGATGGGTTCCGCCGGCTGTTCAGCCGTTTGGTTGCAGGCTCCAAGGCTGAAAAAAACCACTAAACCGGCACTTAATCTCATAATCTCTCTCCCTGTGATTGAGGCAAACTACCCCACATCAGCGAGCCTAGACGAGTAGGGGAAACCCCCAGTGCACAACATCATGCAACGGTGGTACGCAAGACAGAATGTTATCCTAAACCGGCAACGCCGTCGTCTGCCTTACAGTGCGCAACGCGAAAGATGATTGCATGCCCTGTACACCTGGCAAGCTCGCCAGATACCGCCTGTGAATACGCGCGAAATCCTCGGCGTCTTCCGCCACAACCTTCAACAAGTAATCCGCCTGCCCCGCCATCAGGTGACATTCCAGAACGTCAGGGATGCGGGCCACTGATTTTTCAAACGCATCAAGCACATCATCGGCCTGCGCACGCAGGGTGATTTCAACGAACACGGTCGTCTTGCGATCCACCTTGCGCGGGTTCACCAAAGCCACATAACCCGAAATGAACCCGTCCTTTTCAAGCCGCTGCACACGGCGATGACAGGCGGATGGCGACAGGTTCACTTTGTCCGAAAGCTCGGCGTTGGACAGCCGCCCTTCACGTTGCAGCGCCGTCAAAAGACGGCGGTCGGTTTCATCTAGATCGCTCAACGCAAGATTCTCCTGTATTTGCGCGAAATGCGCGTCGTTCTAAGTGATTACTAGCGCTAACACGCCAAAGATTGCCACCTTTTTCCACTAGAACGGCGCGAGTGTGCATTCAGGAAGAGGAGAAACACACATGCACATCGGTTGCCCCAAAGAAATCAAACCCCAAGAGTTCCGCGTAGGCCTGACACCAAACGCCGCCCGCGAAGCGATCGCCCATGGCCACTCAGTCACCGTGCAAACCGGTGGCGGTGTTGGTGCCGGCTTTGGCGATGAAGACTATATCGAAGCAGGTGCGAAGGTCGTTGAGACGGCGAAAGAAATTTTCGCAACCGCCGACATGATCGTGAAGGTGAAGGAACCTCAGCCCGTAGAACGTGCGATGCTGCGCGAGGGGCAATTGTTGTTTACCTACCTGCACCTCGCGCCTGACCCTGAACAGACTAAAGACCTGCTGGCCTCGGGATGTACGGCGATTGCCTATGAAACCGTGACGGACCGTAATGGCGGCCTGCCCCTTCTTGCACCGATGTCCGAAGTGGCGGGTCGTTTGGCCCCACAGGTCGGCAGTTGGACATTGCAGAAGGCCAATGGCGGTCGCGGTGTGTTGATGGGCGGCGTGCCCGGTGTTGGCCCTGCGCGTGTCGTCGTGATTGGTGGCGGTGTTGTTGGCACACATGCGGCGCGGGTTGCTGCTGGTATGGGTGCGGATGTGACGGTGCTGGACCGGTCCCTGCCCCGCATGCGGTACCTTGATGATGTGTTCAGCCGTGATTTCAAAACGATGTATGCGTCTGCGGGCAACACGATCGAAATGGTGCGCGAGGCAGACATGGTCATCGGCGCGGTCCTGATCCCCGGTGCAGCCGCCCCCAAACTTATCAGTCGCGCGCAACTGTCAGAAATGAAACCGGGTGCTGCGATTGTGGACGTGGCCATCGACCAAGGTGGCTGTTTCGAAACATCCAAGGCCACGACGCACCAAGACCCGATTTATGACGTCGACGGGATCATGCATTACTGCGTCGCCAACATGCCCGGTGCGGTTGCGCGCACATCGACGATCGCATTAGGGAATGCGACGATGCCGTTCATGCTCGCACTCGCTGATAAGGGTTGGAAACAGGCGTGTGAAGACGACGAACACCTGCTGAACGGGCTGAACGTTCATGCGGGTCAGTTGACATATTTCGCTGTCGGCAAGGCGCTTGGGATCGACGTGTTGTCGCCCCAGCTTGCTCTCAGATCTTAAACACAACAGGCCGCCCGTTTTCATGGGCGGCCTTCGCTATTTGACTGTCTGTCGGTTTAGAATTTGTAACCGAGGCGCAGAGAAATCATATCGGTCTTGTTGGTCTGTGCTTGGCCAGGAATGAGGCCTGGCTCACCTACATCTCACGGCGGGAGAATTCGAGCCCCGCAAAGATATTGTCGGTTATCATGTAATCGACGCCGACACCGTAAGTGATGCCGTTCACGTCCCAGCTGTTGGCGAAATCTGCATAAACGGCCGCGCCGTAGCCTAGAAAGCCGTATGCCAACGCATCACCGATAGCGTAACCACTACGGCCGCGAAATTCGGTTGTGTGACTCAACCCTTCCCTTGGGAAACCCTGAAGACCGTCAAGGCCTTGGGTCGCGTTCACTTCAAAACCATAAACAAATTTGCCGCGCTGCCAGTTGTAGCCGCTAAAGACCCCAAACGCGGCGTCTTCTGTATAATAATAAGTGAAGGGTTGATTGCTAAAGGTCATTGTTCCGGACACGTCTGAATAAGACAGCCCTACGTAGGCGCCTGACCAGTCGGTCACAGTTAAAGTCGCAATCGAGGCCATGGGAACAACGGGATCGGCGGGGGCTTAATCGATGTTGCCAGCGGCCACGCTCGTTACCAAAACAAAAGAAATTAACGTGGAAATAAGTGCGGTCTTCATTTTGCTCTCCAAGAAAAAATGGGGCTAAATTTACCCCTGGATTTGGCCTTGGACAAAGGTCAACTTATCCATGCATTCAAGGGAACAATTTCTGCAGTAATTATTCAACTACGAGACTGCACAAAAAAAAGGCCCGCCAATGGAATGGCGGGCCTTTCAAAGCGAACGGGTCGATTACTTCTTCAGTGCAACCAGGATGTCTGCAAGCAGCTCTTCCTGAGTTTGGCCTGCTGGTGCTTCTGGTGCTGCCTCTGGCTCTGGGCCTTTGGCTTTTTTCACGGCCTTAACCAACATGAACACCACGAATGCGATGATCAGGAAGTTGATGATTGCCATGATGAAACGACCGTATGCGAATACGGCTGCGCCGGCTTCGTCAGCAGCTGCGATAGAAGAGTATTCGCCTTCGCCGAGCAGCACGAACAAGCCGCCGAAATCAACGCCGCCCATGGCAAGGCTGATGATTGGGTTAATAAGGTCAGACACAAGGCTGCCCACGATTGCAGTGAACGCAGCACCGATGATACCTACAGCTATGTCCATGACATTGCCTTTTTCGATGAAGTCGTTGAATTCGTTAATTATTTACTTGTCCCTTAGCTTATTTATACGTGAAGGTCTTGGCCAACTACGTTTATGCGCGCACCCCTACCCCAGTTAACGCACATTTCCAAAGGGTTAAAATTTACGCATCTTCCCCCTAAATAGACCGGGAACTATTACACAAAAGGACTTTTACCATGGCTGATCTTTCGCAATTCCCCATCACTGGCAAATGGTCCGCGCAGAACCCCGATATTCTGCAGCTTTATTCATATCCAACGCCAAATGGCGTAAAGGTTTCTATCGCGCTTGAGGAATTGGGGATCGCGTATGAACCCCACCTCGTGACGCTGTCGGATGCCGACGTGAAAAGCTCCGAGTTCTTGAGCCTGAACCCCAACAACAAAATCCCAGCAATCATTGATCCCAACGGACCAGACGGCCCGATTGGCCTGTGGGAAAGTGGTGCGATCCTGATTTATCTAGCCGAAAAGACTGGCAAGTTAATGGGGCGGAACGCTGCCGACAAGGCCAACATTATCAAATGGGTCATGTTCCAAATGGGCGGCCTTGGTCCGATGTTCGGGCAGATGGGGTTCTTTGTAAAATTTGCTGGCAAAGACATCAAAGACCCGCGCCCGCGTGATCGCTATATCGCTGAATCCAAACGCCTGCTGAATGTGCTTGAGGGTGAATTGGACGGGAAGGACTGGATCGCAGGGGAGTATTCGATCGCCGATATCGCGATTGCACCTTGGCTGAATGCTCTCAATTTCTATGGTACCCGCGGGGTTACTGGGTTTGATGACCTCAAGAACGTGCCCGCCTATTTGGATCGCTTCATGGCGCGTCCAGCCGTGGAAAAGGGCAAGAATATTCCCACCCGCGAGGGATAAGCGTTTAAACCGTCGCGCAGCCAGATTTGATCGCTGCGCGACGGGCTAACGGTTTTGTACAAACCGTTTCCGTTCGTTATTTCGGCAGTTCGCCAGTCAAAACGTAACGCAGGATTTGAACCACCTGCGCGGGGTCACGAGCGACGGCCAAGGCGGCTGCATCGACTTCTTTCAGCGCATGATCGTGATCGGGCTGTTGCAACACGATCAGCGATTTGCCCAAGGCGGACGCAACGCCTGCATCAAATGCCGCATTCCATTGGCGATACTTTTCCCCGAACCGCACAACCACAACATCCGCGTCGGCGATGCCTTTGCGGGTGCGGATTGCGTTGATGTTGGCCCCTTTATTGTCGTGCCAGAATTTGTTGGGCTCATCCCCAAGGATCGCAACGCCGCAATCATCGGACGCGGCATGATCTGTCACAGGGCTGTTGAATGTCACATCAAGACCCGCCGCTCCTTGCGTGATCTGTTCGCGCCAATCGGTATGAATTTCGCCGGATAGATAAACCTTGAGCATCGCGCCCTCCTGAATTTGCGTTGGAGGTAAGTCTAGCCCATTACACGCGCTTCGCCACGATGTATCACACGCGCTTCGCCACGATGTATCGCGAAGTTGACGGAAAACTTCCAGATGCGTTTAAGGTCGGGTCGGAAAACGGGATCGTGGCATGGGAGTTGGCGCGTGCCGGCCTTGGGATTTGTCCGATGGACGACATTGTGGGCGGGCGCACGGCGGGGATGGAAGTGGTGTTGAAGGATGACCTGCAAGTGACCGTCCCCATCTGGGTTGTCACCCACCGAGAGGTCCACACAAGCCCGCGGATTCGACTGGTGTTCGATATAGTGGCCGACGCAATTGCTACACCTTAGGCCGCCTTTCAGCCGCCATATTCCTGTCGTCATAAAGTCAGCGTTCACGTTTACCTTAATATAAATCAATGACGCAAACATTGGACCGGAAAGTTAATATGACACGTTTTATCAGTAAATTCCGCGCAGACGAATGCGGTGCAGTAACAGTAGATTGGGTCGTCCTGACCGCCGGCATCGTAGGATTATCGATTGCCGTATTGGCGTCGGTCGGCGGAAGTACTGCTGACAGCGGCGACGACATAGCCCTGTGTCAAAAACGGATGGGCAACATCATAGCGCGCGACCACCGCACCTACCAACAAAACATGCGGGCAGTGCAGCGTCGGTGTGCACAAATTTAGCGTCTAACCGCGCAGTACACCGCCCGTTGCTTTGCTCACTTTTTCAATAATCTTGGCGCTGATCGCTTCGATGTCTGCCTCTTTCAAGGTGGCATCGATGGGTTGAAGCCGCACGGTCATCGCGAGGGACTTTTTACCCTCGCCCAGATTGCCACCAATAAATTCATCGAAAATGCGCACATCTTGGATCAAGGCCTTATCAGCACCCGCCGCCGCGTTGACCGCTGTCAGAGCATCCACCGACGTGTCGACGACAAAGGCAAAGTCACGATCAACCGCTTGCAGATCAGGTAGGGATGCCGCACCGCGATTAACGCTGGAATTCTTCGGCATCGGGATTTCGCCCGGGAACAAAACGAAGCCGACAACGGGCCCTTTGACATCAAGTGCTGCCAGAATTTTGGGGTGGATTTCACCAAAGGTGCCAAGCACCTTTTTAGGACCCAGACAGATCATACCGTGACGACCGGAGTGCCATGCATCCCCTGCCCCGCGCAGAATTTGCACCTTGGTCGGCGCACCCATGGCAGACAGGATAGTCTCAGCGTCGGCCTTGGCGTCATAGATATCAACATCACGCGATGCCCCGTGCACGTCCTTAGGGCCCGTTTTTCCCACGAGGATTCCTGTGACGCGGCTGTGTTGTTCACCCGGCTCACCGCCGTGGAACACATCACCCGCTTCGAACAGTGCCATGTTGGTCTGGCCACGCGACTGGTTGCGTGCCGCAGCTTGCAACAGTCCGGGCAAAAGCGCGGGACGCATATGCGACATTTCACTTGAAATCGGATTGGCCAGCATCGTGGCATCTGTTCCACCACCAAACAGCGCCGCTGCCTTTTGATCGATAAAGGAATAGGTCACGCATTCATTGTAACCCAAGCTGGCGGCGGTGCGACGCGCCATGCGCAGACGGTTCTGCATCGGCGTCAAAACAGGGGTCGGAACGCCAGCGCTCATCCGCGGCATAGGAACGGGCACGAGGTTCGTCAGCGACGCAATACGCGCGACTTCTTCAACCAGATCAGCCTCACCCTGCACGTCGGGACGCCAGCTGGGCACATGGGCCATGTCACCTACCATGGTGAACCCTAGTGCGGTCAGCGTGCCCCGTTGGGTACCAGCCGGAATATCCATCCCAACCAACGAAGAACAGCGGTCCGTGTCGAGCTTATAGGCACGCGCAACATCAGGAATTTCACCCGCTTGCACGACCTCAGACGCTTCGCCGCCTGCGTGATCGACGATCATGCGCACAGCATGTTCCAGACCGATTGGCGTAAAGGCTGGATCGATCCCACGCTCAAACCGGTAGCGCGCATCTGAATTTATCTTCAGCGCGCGACCCGTATAGGCGGTGCGGATGGGATCAAAATACGCGGCCTCAACAAAGACATTGACAGTGTCGTCTGTGCAGCCCGTGCGCAGACCACCCATGACGCCACCGATGGATTCAGGGCCCTCGGCGTCCGAGATCACAGTCGCACCGTCGCAGAAGGTGTATTCTTTTTCGTCCAGCCCGATAAGTGTTTCATCACCCTTTGCGCGGTGCATGCGCAGGGCGTTTCCGGTGATTTTATCCGCATCAAACACGTGCAGCGGGCGGTTAAGATCGTAGGTAAACCAGTTGGTGACATCCACAAGGAACGAAATCGGGCGCAGGCCAATGGCACGCAGTTGCTGTTGCAACCAGTCAGGGCTGGATCCGTTTTTCACGCCTTTGATCACGCGGCCAAAGAAAACAGGCGCCTGTTCAATTGTGTCGGCGTCAATCGTCACAGTCACGGGGTTCGGGAAGGTCGCGACGACGGGTTCGATGTCGTTGGGCTTCAACGTGCCAAGGCCGCGTGCCGCCAAATCACGGGCCACGCCGCGCACGCCCAACGCATCGGGACGGTTCGGGGTGATGGCAATTTCAATCACAGGATCAACGCGGGACGGATCATGTTCGGCCAGATAATCTGCGAAGCTTTGGCCGATCTCACCCGCTGGCAGTTCAATGATGCCATCGTGTTCTTCGGACAGTTCCAGCTCACGCTCGGACGCCATCATGCCGAAGCTTTCGATCCCACGAATTTTGCCAACAGAAATCGTGATATCGAGGCCGGGGATATAGGTGCCGGGCTTGGCGACGACGACGGTGATCCCCTCGCGCGCGTTGGGCGCACCACAAATGATCTGCGTAGGGCCCTCACCCGCATCAACCGTACACACCCGCAGCTTGTCCGCATCGGGATGCTTTTCAGCCGCCGTCACTTTACCGATCACAAAATCTGCCAACTTCGCAGCAGGGTTTTCGATGCCCTCAACCTCAAGACCAAGATCAGTAAGAGTATCTGCAATCTCGTCAACAGACGCATCCGTATCGAGGTGAGATTTGAGCCAAGAGAGGGAGAATTTCATCGCGTCGGTCCTGCCATATCAGTGTTGCGCTGGGTTTAGCGGATCAGATCAGCGGGGGCTAGTCCTTGCGGGTTTTGACCTTGAGCCATTGATTGACCGCAAACATCGGCAGGACGATCACGCCCCATGCAAGGGTGTTAACCAGGGTCCAGTTTCGTTTGGCTTCAAACGTCATGTCTGGATCGCGCCACATGCCGACATGGGCCACGATGATGAGGACCAGCGGGACCGCAAGGGGGAGTTTCAGGCGCGTCGGCATCTACGACTTTGGTTCGATTTGCCGCCCGTCGAGGTCTTCGACCAATGAGAAGAATTCGAACAACAACAACATGGCAGGGTCGTGATTGCCGTTGCGGCTGATGCTGGCTTTGGTGGCCTTGCGCCATGCCAGCAGGTCCTTGAACCCGTCTGATTTCGCCATGTTTTCGGTGACGTCGCAAAAGCGGACCTCGTCCACACGGACAGTTTTAACGACGAAGGTCGGGTTGCCATCCCAATCCGCGGCGATATCGGCACGCCCCACGACGGGCATGGAGGCTGGATCGTCTTTGAAATCGCGCAAAGGCGCACAAATCGCGCGTTTGTTACTTTTGCGCACGAGGCGGATGTTCTCGGCGCAGGTTTCCTCACTATCGCCAAACTTGAAGGTTCCAGCGCCGGGATAGGTCTCTTGTAGGTCTTCGATGTTGTCGGTCATTGGGAAGCCTCATCATCAATTGAGAGCTGAGACACAAACGAACTTCCAGATCGTATCGCCCTCATCTTTTCCGTTTTTAGGTTCAATTCGCCGCGTTTAAATTTTTGTGAAAGCAATTCTTTCAAATCCGCTCTGGTTGCAATCCACAGCGCACAAATAGATGCAATTGTTGTCGCTACTAGAGTTGCGATTGGTCCGATTAGTTGAACCCACGTTACATTACTAAACATCACAATTACCCCCCATGCACCGTCGGCACCTGCAAGGCGCTGAAGCCGTAGTGGCGCAGCCAGCGCAAATCGCTCTCGAAGAATGCCCGCAAATCGGGGATGCCGTATTTCAGCATGGCGATCCGGTCGATCCCCATACCGAAGGCGAAGCC
>MDSY01129117.1_pt1 | contig 10371 bp, 2 predicted proteins | sample 811131 | NCBI WGS metagenome assembly MDSY01 (sample SAMN05326643, study PRJNA326480) | marine metagenome | isolation source: seawater | place: Atlantic Ocean: South West | collected 2010
CTTCTGCGGCGCACGGATCGCGCTGGGGCTGATTTTTCTCGCGCTCATTTCCTGGGTTTAAAGGAAATGAGCGCGAGAAAAATCAGCGGACAGTCCAGCCGAGTTTCGCCGGACTTCTTTCTTCTGGCGTCCCCGCGCCCTTCCTTGCGGTGTGGCCGGAAGGTAGAGGAAGTGCAGCCCATGCGGAACGTAGAGAAAGAGTGCGGCAAGCTGCTGAGGAACCGTGAGTTTGCTGTCAAGTCGGCGTTGGCTCAGAGCCTCGCCGTCGTGACGGACGGTGCCGATCCTGCCGCCTTCTTTGACAGCTTCGCAGACAAGGAATGCCCGAGACACAGCGTGTGTGGCGCTGTGTGGAAGCCGCGCAGCATCGCTTATCGCTGCCTCGTGTGCGAGGTCAACCCTAACTCTGCCGTGTGCGTCGACTGCTTCCGGGCGGGCGACCATGCCGGGCACGACTACCGCATTGTGCACACCAACGGCGGGTGCTGCGACTGCGGCAGCACGTCGGCATGGCACGCCTCGGGCTTCTGCAACAAGCACGGCATCAAGACGGCTCCGGACGGCTCGCCCATCTACCAGCCGCGCCTGCCACCTGCGGTGTGCGACGACCTGGACACCATGCTGCGCTTCGTGCTGCTTCGCCTCGAGGAGGATGCCACCGGTGCCATGCGGGACGGCCCGCTGCAGGAGCTCTGGTCGGCGCGGCAGCGCAAGAGCGACGACGCGCAGGTCCTTGTGGACCAGCCGCACGGCCGCCCTAGTGGCATGTCCGACGAGACCGAGCAGCTCATCCGCGCGGCGCAGAACGGCGACCACAGTGCAGTGCAGCGCGCGGCGGCGAGCGGCGCCGTGCTCGACGCCAAGGACGGCTCGGCTTTCCAGACGACGGCGCTGCACTGGGCGGCGCAGGGGGGGCACGTGAAGGCCGTGCGCAAGCTGCTCGAGGCGGGGGCCGCGGTCAACTGCACCAACGCCTACAGGCAGACGGCGCTGCAGTGCTGCGTCTTCGAGGGGCACCTGAAGACCGCGGAGCTGCTGCTGGCGCACGGCGCGACGCCGCAGCTCGAGGACCTCGTCTTCGGCTCGGCGCTACAGATCGTGCGCAACGAGAAGCCGCGCAACCACGAGCGCATGCTGCCGCTGCTGCTCGCCGCGGTGGAGCGCGCGGAGGGGGCGGGTGAGGCGAGCGGCGGCGGCGGCGGCGGCGGCGGCGGCGGCGGCGGCGGCGGCGGAGGCGGCCGGGCGGCTGCCAGCTCAACGGAAGCCCAGGAAGCAGCAGACCGACCAAGCACCAGCCTGAACGGGGCCGGGAGCAGTGGCGGCGGCGGCGAGGCAAAGGCCGAGCCCCGCCGCAAGAGCAGCCGCGGCAGCAAGGCCCCCGTGGCCGCAGCCCCCGCCGCGCGCTCCACCCCTGCCGTCGCCCCGCCGCCTCCCGCCGCGGCGCCGGCCGCCGCGCTGCCTGCTGCCGCGTCACCGGCGGAGGCGGCGGGGGCCAAGGGGGCGGCCGACGCCGAGCCGACGATCGGCGCAGCGGTGCACCTTGAGATCGCGAGGTCGACGCTGCACTGGCTGGGCTCTCTGTGCGAGCACGGCGACTCGGTCAAGCAGCGAATCGCGCAGGCGCTGCTCGGCCACCCCTCGCTGCTGCCGCGCCTGCTGCAGCTGCGGCTGCAGTGCGACCGCCAAGGCCCCGCCGTCATCATGGCCATCGAGCCGCTCGCCGAGCTAGACGAGCTCTGCTACCCGCTGCTCATGCTGCCGCCCTTCAAGCGGGCGCTCACCGCCGCGATGCTCGACATCTACCCGACGCTCGCCGGGCTGCCCGCCGCGCCCGCCGCGCCCGATGCGCCCGACGCCCCCGCCGGCGCGCCCAGCGGCACACCGCTCGTCTCGACGTGGCCGCCACCCCGCCCCGCGCTCAAGAGCAGCCACTCGGTGCGCCCTAGCAGCTTCCTCGAGGCCTTCTCCGTGCAGCTGCTCACCTCCACCGCCATGGTGCCCACGCTGCTCGAGTGCGGCGCCGTGCCGCGACTGCTACTCACGCTCGGCGCGCTCTTCCGCCTGACCCTCGAGCCGGCCGAGCACATGCTGCGGCCCAACATGGACGCGGCCGTCGCCGCAGCCATGAGCACGGAGGCCGAGGGCCTCGACGACGACAGTCCGGGCTTCTACATGGCCTCGCGCACGGAGGACGGCGCCTCGGCGGCGGAGGCGCTGCGCACGTGGCTGCTCTTCGCCTCCTACGTGGACGAGGTCCAGGGCTACCCCGTCGGGGTGCAGCCCAACCCCGAGGCGCAGGCGGCGGCGGAGGCGGCGGCGGAGGCCTCGAGAGCGGCCTTCGGCGCCGAGGATGCGTACCGCGCCGCGATCAAGCAGGCCGCAGCACTCTTCGACAACGGCCAATCGCTCGACCGCCTCTACACGCCGAGCAGGCTTGGGCCGGGGTCGCCGCTGCCCTCGGCCGCCGACCTCAGCTGGCTGGCATGCCTCGCGCTCAACCCAGCAGGCGCCGGGGGCCAGAGCGACCCGCAGTGCCAGATGAGCGCCCTGGTGGCGGAGCTCGCCTCGCGCGCCGTCGCGCTCGAGCCATCGCTCGGCCGCGCTGGAGCGAGTAGGCTCGAGGTGGTGCGGCCCCTCGATGCCGTCAACGCCGCGCAGGCCGTCGCGGACGACCCCGCTCTCGCTGCCGCCGCCGCGGGCACGGCGGCGGTGCGCGCGGCGGCGGCGGCCTTCCTCGCCGAGACCGCTGGGCCGCCCGGCGGCGCTTCCGCGAGCGCGTCCGCGAGCGCGCCCGCGGCGGCGGCGGGCCCGCTGGTCGACGCCTCAGCGACGCGGGCGAGCGCGTCGCTCGTCACCGCCGCCGCGAGCCTCGCTCGGTCGGCCGTGCGCCACTCCGTAGCCGCCGGGGCGGGGGAGGGCCGCGGCCGCATCAACCCTGCCTACCCCGAGCCCGACGACGTCCACTTCATCCTGGGCGGCGGCGGCCCTCTGCCACCCCTCCACTCGCCCTTCGGCCAGTCGCCCTTCGGGCGGGCGAGGCGAGACGTGGCGCGGCACGCGGCGCAGGCGCACACAGGCTTCTCGACAGTGCAGGTGCAGGCCGCGGCTGCCATGTCCGCCGCCGCCAAGCTCGCCGCGCAGCGCCCCGCCACCTCGTCCACCCCGTCCACGCCGGCGGTGGAGGGTGGTGGCAGCAACCACGCGGGCGTGCTCAACGGCGACGCCGTGGCGGCGGCCGCGCACGCGGTGCTGCTCCAGCTGACCGAGGAAGGCTGGCTCACGGGCTCCGACGTGGCACCCGTGCTGCGACTGCTCCTCATGTGGCTCTCGCTGCCGGCGCCCGACGCCGCGCCCGAGAGGCTTGCCGCCTCCGCCGCCGCCGCTGCCCCCTCTCGCCGCACCGACGGCACCGACCCCTTCGGCGTTGCTCGGTCGTTGCTCGCCGCCCCCCCCTCGCCCGAGGGGCACACGATCGCCACCGCGGTCGCCGCCGCCGACGCTGCCCTCGCCGCTGCCGCCTCCACCGCCGCCACCGCCCACGCCCTCATCAGCTCGCCTGCCGCCTCGCCAGTCTCCTCGCGGCTTGCTGCGAGTCTCTCAGCCGTCAACGACCGGCTGGTCGCTCTCCACGACATGCGAGGCGACGCTCTCGAGCCCGGCGCTCGGCTGCGGCGTGCAGAGGAGGAGCTGCGGCGAGCGCGCGAGGATCTGCGCCGTGCAGAGGCCCTGCAGAGCCCACTCGGGGGCCGTGACCCCTCCCTGCAGAGCCAGAGCCCCCTCGCGCCGCACAGCGCGCGGCAACTGGCGCAGCGGGCGCTCGACGCGGTCAAGTGGAGTGAGTGGCTCGACGAGGAGTATGACGCCGCGGCGGGCGATGGCTCTCGCGCGTGGCTCGTCTCCGCTGAGGAGGTGCCATAGTAAGTCGCAGTAGGTTACTATGGCTCGTCTCTGTAGAGGAGGTGGGTGTAGGAGGTGCTGCTCCTCGCGCCACATGCCCTTCGCTTGCCAAGTTGCCTCAGCTTGCCATGTCCCTTTGACCAGGGGCTGCTGGTGGAGCGGCGCTACGTGCCCATCTGCCAAGACCTGCGCTACCTGCTCGGCCACCCACGCGCCGCCGATGAGATCATGTGCGGCGGCGACGGCGCGGCGGGCGGCGAGGCGCGTGCCGCGGTGGGCGCGCACTTTGGATGGTGGCTCGAGCTGCTTGCCTGGACGCAGCACATGGCGCCACTGCAGCGCGAGCTGCGCCAGACGCCGCGCGACGAAGACGAGTCACCGCTTCACTGGATCCATGCCTTCTGCCTGGACATTGAGCTGGGCAGCTGCAGCTCGCTCGTGCTCGCGCGCCTCGCCGCGCCAGATAGCTGCGTGCCGTGCGACGACGGCGCGGGGCCCTCGCCGCCGCCGGCGCTGCTGCGCGCCGCCGCCAGCGCTGCGTGGGCGAGGCTGGGCGCGTGGCTGCACAGTTGCGCCAATGGTGGCGCCGCCGCTGACGCGGCGGGGCTGCCGGTGGCGCTGCCGGCCGCCGCGGCGCTGCTGCCTGAGTGGGAGCCGCGACAGCAGGTGGCGCAAATGATCTCGCACCATCTGCCGCTGCACCGCATACTGGCGCGGCTGCTGCTGCTGGGGCTGCAGCGCGGCACGCCTGCCGAGGAGCTCGTCACCTCCCTGCCCCTCGACGCCGCCGCCGCGGAGGTCGTCATGGAGCATCCGCTGCGGCTACAGCTGCTGCCGCTGCAGCTGCGGCTGCGCTGGTGGGTGGGCAACGGGCGCGTGCCGTGGGCGGCGGATCGCTTCTACCGCAGCCGGCTGCACCGCGAGATGGGCTGGGCCAAGGACATGCTGTTGCTGCAGCTGTGCGCACACGCCCTCGGCCCCTCGGCCTTCCTCGCGCGCGTGCTGCAGCGCGGCGGCCTCGGCCACCGCCCTAGCATGCCCGCAGCCGCCGCCGCTTCCACCGAGTCGGGGCTGCAACAGGGGCTGCAACAGGGGCTGCAACAGGGGCTGCAACAGGGGGCGAAGGAGGCGTGCGAGGTGCCGGCGGCTGCCGTGGCGGTAGACGAGGCGGCGGCGGCAGAGGCGGTGGCGGCGGCGGATCTGATGGAGCCTGCGATGCTCGAGGAGCTGCTGCAGCTGCTGCTGCAGCTGCTTAAGGGGTGGGGCTGCACCGAGGCGGCGTCGCTCCGCAGCGCGCTGGTGCACCAGCTGGCACTCGGCCCGCTCGCGCACTCGGTCCTACTGCGGCGGCTCGAGCCCCGCTGGGCGGAGCACCGCGGCTTCGATGCGGCGCTGCAGGAGGCGGGGATGCGCGTGCACGGCAAGTACGCGCTGCGCGCCTCGCTCTGGTGCGAGGTCGACCCCTCGCACGCCTTCTACACGCCCGAGGAGCAGGCGCAGGTCGAGGGGCGCCTGCACACGCTGCGCCAGCCGCGCCACGCCGACGCGGCCGACACGCCCTCGCAAGGCACGCGCGCGCCGCCGCCCGTGCTGCCGTCGCTGGCTGTCTCTGCCGCGGGGCTCGGCTACTTGCCCTCCTTGGGCGGGCTGCTGCTGAGCGAGCAGCTGCTCGGCATGCTGCGCGCCGCCCTCTCCAACGCGCGCGCCTCCTCCGAGCTGAGCGGCCTCGCGCTGCACATGCTTGCGCTCGCCGTGCAGCACGCCGCCGCCGCGCCGACGCCGGGCGAGGCCGGCGCGCGCTACCTGGCGCGGCTCGGCGAACGCCCGGACGCGGAGGCGAGCGGCTTGGACGGCACAGGCCGTGGCGGTGGCGGCGGGGACGCCGGGCGTAGTCTCGTCGAGTGCCTCGTGCGTCTCGACGGTGCGGCGCAGCTGCCGCCCTCGCAGCGCGCCCTCCTCGAGCAGCTGCTCGGCCGCGCCGCAGACGCCTCGCCGCCGCTCGCCGCGCACGTCGCCAGCTGCCGGCAACGCCTCGCGGAGGCGGAGGCATCCAAGAAGAGCGACCAGACCTCGGTGCTCGAGGCGCGCGAGAAGCGGCGGCAGCAGGCCAAGGCGGGGCGCGCGCGGCTGATGGCAAGCCTCGCCACCAAGCAGGCGCACTTCGCCGAGGGGTCGGGCCAGGCCGAGGGGGCCGAGCCGACACGCGCGTCGTCCGAGGAGCCGTCGGCGGCGGGGCAGGCGAGGCAGGCGTCCGAGCAGGCGCACCTCACCTCGCTACTGGGCGACGATGCGGTCTGCGTGCTGTGCAAGGACGGGCTCTGCACGCCCGACGAGCACGGGGAGCCGCGCCTCGCTGGCCTCATCGGCCGCTCGTGCCGCCAGCGGCTGGCGACGCCGGCGGTGCGGCGGCGGCAGGCGGCCGTCTCGCGCGCGCTGTCCGAGTGCCAGGCGTGCGAGACTGAGGGCGACGAGGCAGGCGCCGCGGTGCTCGCCGGGCTGCCCGACCTCATGGAGGGCTCGTACTCGCTGCCCGAGACGGCACGCCCCGCGACACACACACATGCTTCGCTGCCCTGCGCACGCCGTCCTTCACCTCAGCCCTGCTACCCGGCCGTGGCCGCAGCCTGCTCCCGCGACTCATGCTTCCCGCGCCGCCCTGCTCTGTCAGGTGTCGCCCGGCACTGTCGTCACTGAGCTGAGCCTCCTGCAGACCTGTGCAGCAGGGCGCACCGTCACGCTAGACATTGCGCTGCGCCACCTCGAGATGGCGCTCCCGGTGCCCACGGGGGCACTCAAGCCGCACCTCAAGTTCGTCAAGGCCTGCCTCGCCTCGCTGCGCAAGAAGGAGGAGGCGGCCAAGGAGGCGGCCGCGGCCGAGCCCGCGCCTGGCGGCGGCCCGTCAGCGTGCCGGGCCGACGTCAACGCCGCCGACGTGCAGATGGGGCGCGTGGCGGCTGCGGCGGAGGAGGCCGACGTGCAGATGGGGAAGGTGGCGGCTGCGGCGGAGGAGGGCGACCTGTCCCAACCCGAGGCGGAGGGCAGCTGGTCCGACGGCACGACGGACGTGGCCGCGCCGCCCGAGCTGAGCAAGAAGCGGCGGCGCGGCGACGAGTTCTCCTATGGCGCGGCCAACCTCCGCGCGGAGCAGTGGCGCGGCGGAGGCACCGGTGGCCGTGATGGCCGGGGGGGCGACTTGGCCGGCTTTGGGCGGGTGAGCGAGATGATGCAGTACGGCGTGCCGCCGCGTGGCCATCGTCGCCTCCCACGGGAGTTTGGCAGCGGTGGCACGCCGCCGTGGCACTCGGGCGAGGAGATGGTCGAGACCGTCGAGGAGGACGAGGAGGACGAGGAGATGGAGGACGAGGAGGTGGAGGTGGTGGAGGAGGGCGAGGGAGAGGCGGCGCAGTGGGCGTGCCCGGTGTGCACGCTGCTCAACGAGCAGGCCGCAACGTGCTGCGCGGCGTGCGGCACCGACCGGGTCGGCGGCTCGAGCTACGCCGCTGCCAACGGCCTCTCGCCCAGTTACAGTTACGCGTCTGGCCACGACGGCTCCTCGTCCCACGAGTCTGACATCGACGACGACGACGAGTCGGGTGAGGGCGAGGAGGACGACGAGGATGAGGCGGCGGAAGCGGCGGCGCTAGCGGCGGAGCTGGGCGGCGGGCTTGCGGCGACGATCGCAGCGGAGGCGGCCGACGCCGCGGCGGAGGCGTCGGAGGCGGCGGCGCTTGCCGAGGCCCTCGCCATTTCGGCCGAGGCGAAGGCGGCGGAGGCGGAGGCAGAGGCCGAGGCGGCGGCCGAGAGGGAGGCAGAGGAGAGGCCGCCAGTACGGCGGCGAGGGCGCTCCTCCTCTTCGCCGTCGGAAGCGGCGGGGGCAAGTGAGGAGGCGGAGAGGCCCATGCCGCACGCGGCGAGGGTGTCGGGCATGGTGGCACATCTCCTGGGGCCGCTCAGTGGCACGTCGGCAGTGGCGTCGGCGGTGGCGTCGGCTGCCGTGGCGAAGGCGGCCGCGACGGCCGCGGCGGCGCGGGCGGAGGAGGAGGCGGCGAGGGTGGCGGCAGCGGAGGGCGAGGTGCGCGAGTCAGCTCTCGAGAGCCGGCGGGAGGCCGCGGCTGCCTTCGCGAGGGCCGCCCGCGCTGGGCCGGCGGCGACGGCAGCGCGGCTTGCCGAGCTCTCGCCGGCTGGCAGGGCTGCGGCGGGCAGGGCGTTCGCAGAGTGGCAGCTGCTGTCGGGGGACGAGGACGAGGAGATGGAGGAGGGCGAGGAGGGCGAGTGGGGCAGCGAGGCCGAGGAGCGCCTGGGCGGGCTGAGCGCTGACGCCGAGCAGATGATGCTGTCGCTGCTGCACGGCGAGGGCGAGGACGCGATGACCATGATGGAGCAGCAGTTCCCGCTCGCGATGGACGACGGCGATGACGACGACGACGACGACGAGCTCGAGGAGGACGCGCCCGAGCACGGCCGCCTGTGCGCGTGGCCGCTCCCCGGCCTCAACGACGACGGCAGCGACCCGAGCTTGTTGGGCCCGCCGCCGCCCAGCGAGTACGCTGCGAGGCGGATCGCCGCCGCGAGGCGCGCCTTTGTCAACGTGCCGCCGGTCGCCGAGGCAAGGGAGCTGCGGCACGAGGGTGGGCTGGTGTCGGGGCTCTCGCCTGGGCTGCTGCTCACGACGTGCGGCCACGCCGCGCACCTCACGTGCTGGCAGAACTACATGGACGGCCTACTGCGGCGCGTCGCCATGCAGGAGAGCTTCGAGGGCGAGGGGCTAGCCCGGCCGCAGCGGGGCGAGTTCCTCTGCCCCGTCTGCCGCCGCCTCGCCAACGTGCTGCTGCCCGTGGCCTCGTGCGAGCCGCCCACCATTGAGCTGCCCACCCTTGACGCCGACGCCGACGCTCACCCTCTCACGCCGACCGCGCCGGACACCGCCGCCTGGGCGGCGGAGGTCGCAGCCAGCTACGCCCCGGAGGAGGGCGCAGCGACGCCGGAGCGGCCCGGCGCGCCGAGCGTGCCGCTGCGGCGGCAGATCGAGTCCTTCACCACGCTGGCGGCGTGCACGCTCCTGCGGCTGCCCCAGATGAGCATCGACGAGCGGGACTGGCGCGCGCTGCGCATGCCCGCCGCCGTGCTCGCGCACAACGCGCGGCTGACGGACGTCCTCTCGCGGCTGCCGCCCTCCGCCGCCTCGGCCGAGGCGAGCGCGCTCGAGCGGCCCAACGCGTCGGCGGCCCTGCGCGCGCTCTGGATGATCGCGCGCGCCGCGCCGCGCACCGCCTCGGTCACGCTTCGCGAGCTGCTTGCGCTCACCGCCGCCGCCGCCGCGCCCGCCGCCGCGGAGCGCTCAACGAGGAAGGGGAAGCGCAAGCTTGGCGAGCCAGCCGCCGCCGCCGCCGCAGCCACCGCCGCCGCCGCCGCCGCCACCGCCGCCGCCGCCTCGGCGCCCTCCGACCCGGCCGAGCAGGCGCGGCCGCGGCGGCTGGCGGCGCTGCTATGCGCCTCGCCCTTCCAGCTCTTCGTCGAGCTGCTCGTGCTGCACGGCGCCGCCGCCGCGCCGCACGCACTCCTCGCCGCGCTGGGCGCCGCAGCGCTGCAGGGTGTCGCGGGCCTCTGCTGCGCGGGCGCGCGCTCCGCGGCCGCGTGGGAGGGACGCCTCCGCTCCGCCGCCGCCGAGCTGGGTGGCTCGTCGCTCGCCGAGAACGCGCCGCTCTGCCGGCTCGTCTTCGCGCACGGCCGCGAGCTGCTGAGTAACGTGCGCCAGCTGCTGCTCACACTGAGCGCCGCGCCGCAGCCGCCACACGCCAACGGCCAGGAGGGTGGCGGCGAGGGCGGCGAGGGCGGCGAGGGCGGCGTGCACTGCGTGGCGACGGCGAGCCTGCTGGCCGCGGGCTTGCACTTCCCCGCCGCGCTGCTCACCCTGCAGGCCCTGCTGCGCACCTCCCTCGCCGCGGTGACGCAGCACGCCGCCGCGCTGTGGCGGCTCGGCGCGCCGCACTTCGCGCTCTGCTCCCTCGAGCGCCCCGTGCTGTCGCTGCCGCTCGCGCCCGCATCGCCCGCCGCGCCCCTCCTGCCGCGCGCCGTGCCTGCCGCGCTGCGGCTGCGCCCCTTGCCGCCCACGTTCGAGCAGCTCTTCCACGCCTCGCTCAAGCGGCACTGCGCCGTCTGCGGCACCGCCCCCGCGTCGCGCGCCCTCTGCCTCGCATGCGGCGCGTGCGTGTGCGGGCACGACACCCTGCGCAGCCACTGCGTGTGCGCGGGGCTACACGCGCAGTCGTGCGGGGCGGGCACCTCGCTCTTCCTACTCACCAACTCGAGCAGCGTCGTGCTCGTGCGCAACAGCCGGCTGCTCCTGCTGCCCACGCCCTACCGCGACTCGCACGGCGAGGTCGACCTCGGCTTGCAGCGCGGCAAGCCCCTCTCGCTCGACGAGCACGAGTACCTAGGCCTCACGCGCAAGTGGCTCGCCATGAGCTTCGACGA
>MDSY01076023.1_pt1 | contig 10370 bp, 28 predicted proteins | sample 811131 | NCBI WGS metagenome assembly MDSY01 (sample SAMN05326643, study PRJNA326480) | marine metagenome | isolation source: seawater | place: Atlantic Ocean: South West | collected 2010
CGACTTCTCTTCGATAACAACTGACATCATAAAGCGCTTTGCGACTCAGGAGGTTTCCTGATTCGTCAAAATGACTGTGAATGAAATCTGTGACTTCTAAGTGTTCCATTTTTACTCTCCTATCCTAGGCTGTTGTTGATATATACGGTTCTCACCGCATCTATTGCAAGATACATTGATTCGGTTTTGAGGGCGTGAGCCCAAGAGAGTCCGTCTGCACTTGCAAAAACGGATCCATCGTGGGATATCACGGTCACATTGTAAAGTTCAATCTGCATTTTCTTCTTCCCAAGTTTCACTTTCAAACCAATTGATCAAGTTAGAATAACCAATGGAGAGAAGGCCTTGATATCCTTCGTGAAAATCTTCGAGTTGTCGAATTTCTTCTGGTGTAAAATCAGTAATTTCTTCGTGTCCAAAGAATTCAAAAATCTGTTCGTGTACTAGATCGGATATTTGTTGTTCAATCCAATCCTCTGATTTGTGTATTCTTGGAAAATCATATTTTTCTTTCATTTTCTTTCTCCTTATGCGAAAGCGGTTTCAGTGACGAGAATGCGGCGACCGAGGTTCTGCATCACGCAGTTTTCGGTGTAGGTTTTCACCGTCCCATCCGAAAACAACACATCAATCAATGTAGTGCCATCGGCATCTTCGGAGACTGATGTGATTTCTCCTACCGCGGCTTCGTTTGCGTACTTTCGTATAAATCCCATTCCAACTTCAAACATTCCGAATCACCTTTCTTTGGATTACTCCTTACAGTACCACAAAGGTGCCTGTATGTCAACCCTTTATGATATGTAAATCATATTTTTCTTTTATGATTTGTAAGTCATAAATTGTCGTTACAAAAGTTTCACAAAAAAAATCGCCGTAACCACCGTTCAAACACCCTTCGGTGTTTGAAGATTTTATATATACTATGATTGATATGGAGTCAATATAATGAAAAAGAATAAACTTTTTAAAAAGGTGAGTAGTATGGAATTAGGCAATCCGGTGATGACAACTCTTGTAGGGCTTGTCATATTTTATATTGGACTGAAAATGTTTTCAGGCGGCATGAAATCTATGGGTAATATAGATCATTTATCGTTTTTTACACATAGTCCAATATACATGTTTTTTGGTGGTATTGTGATGACCCTGTTGTGGCAATCATCATCATTATCAACAACTGCTATCATTGCATTGGTAGCGTCTGGCGCGGTTCCTTTACCAGCAGCAATTGCATGTGTCTTAGGCGCGAACATAGGGACTACAGGGACAATCTGGCTTGCGGGGATGCTTGTATCTGACGGCATGCCGAAAGGAGACACATTAAGAATTGCGCTCGCTCATACTGGAGTCAATCTTCTGATGGCAGTAATGCTTCTGCCATTTGTCGGACACATAGCGAAACAGCTGAATAAATTCTAAAATAATCCTTGACATTCACTCATAAATAATGTATAAGAGTACTGTAGACAGAATCCTAAAAAAAGGAATCGCCATGGTGACATAAAAAACTTTCCTAGATACCGCCTCGACATAGAGGTCGGGGTGCAAACCTTAAACCTAAAATTGGAGTGAAATATGTTAGATCTACACAACAAAATCAAAGAATCTTTTGAAGCCGCAGTAACCAATCCTGATAATCAATATCCGAATGGTAGTACAAACTGGAATTTCGTAGAAGCGGATGTCTGGATGGACTTATCAAAAAATGAAGTCAATGATAGTGATTATTCTGTTTCAAAAATATTTGACGACCTCACAACCAATTATCTCAACTCTCACACATAAGGAAAATTAAATGATTCGTGCTAAAACCCCTGCATCTGATTTTATCGTAAATCTGGATGGCCCACATGGAAATGCAAACTATCTTTTGTCTCTGGCGAAAGAACTTGCTCATTTCAATGGGCAGAAAGCTTCTCCGATTCTTAATCAAATGCAATCAAGGGGATATGATAACTTGGTCGAAGTTTTTGACAGTCATTTTGGAGACCAAGTAATTCTTGAAACAACAAATAAAGATTTATTATCAAAAATATCTTGACTCAACCTTGGGCTCTATGTTATGATCGATATGTCGACCTTTAAAGAATACTTTAATAAATATTTCTTAAAGATTGATGTAGGGCTTGACATTGGGCCCAAGATATGGTAGAACAGTGGTATAGAAAGAATCACTTGAAAGGATTCATTATGACTAGAACTTTGGCATTTCGCCGTCACCAATCGCAGATAAAAAAATCAAAAGTTTCACATTGGGATTCGACAAAATGGGGTTTAGTTTATTCATCCATCAATCCTTCTATAAATTCCTTGAACGATCCGGTACATTCTACTGCCCGATCTATTGGTATTGTATCTACAACACCAGCGTTTACTCGACGGATTGATCGGTGGCAAGAGAAATCTCGTCAAGAACTTCGTGCCGATACAATGTTGGATTATGAAATATAGAAAGAATTAGAGGACTATATAATGAAATTTTGGCAATCTAAAAAATCTTTGCACGATGTTGAAAAACACAAAATGTGTGCTAGAGCTCATATAATTAAAAAGTTTGAAGAAAGATTTTCTCTTTCAGACTTTGAAAAAAAATCTAGAATATGGGGTACGGTATCATATGCAAAAGATGTTGCTCTTGCAATTGTCAATGCACCAAAACTATCGCACACTAATGGAAAAATGAGACTCGTAAAATTACTTGGTTATGGCCGAGATTATACTCAATTGTATTCTGTCTGGTTTGGTGGAAAAACAAAAAAAGTTTTTGTTGTGTGGGATACGGTTTTAGACAGTCCTGTAACAGTATTGACATCAGACATGGTATATGCTGGTGGACAACTAAAAGACGAATGGATAAAAAGTGCAGGAGGACTAAAGAAGTATGGATAACTTAAAAGAAAAGGAACGTCATGGTGGCCCATTTGATAGAGGTAGTGCAGATAGTTGGTATCACCGTAGTCCTGATCCCCATTATTGGACTCACGGTTCTTATAGTGGAGAACGCATTGGACATAATCGAATGTCTGTTGAAGAAGTTGCAGAATACTATGAAGGATTCGAAGATAATGAACAATTTGGTGGACATAAAGAGTATTAAAAAATGATTAGAATTATATTGGGGTTGAGTTTTGCAATATTAGCTTGCTGCGTTAATGACAGTGACAGTTTTGCATATACTATGGTACTGGGCAGTATTGGAACCTTTTTTATATTGTGGGCTCTTCCCACAGTCGCACAATTAGATGAAAGGGATCTATAATGACATGGGTAGTAGAAAGAAGATATCTAGATCAAGACCATGACGAATGGAAAGTTCTATCGAAGCACGAAGATGAAAATGTTGCTAGAAAAGAATTATGGGTCATGGAAGAAAAACATGAACAAAGATCAAGATATCAAAGAGGAGAAATTTTTGTATTTCGTGTGAGATCGATTGGACTTGGATTGATTGCCGATCGGCCTCGATCTTAAATGACTAAAATAATTTCTCCATGTAAGAAAATATGTCAAATCACACCCAAAGCGAAAGTTTGTATCGGGTGCGGTAGGACGATCAAAGAAATAACCGAATGGAGTCGTATGACTCATCACGCTAGACTAGAAGTAATGAAAAGGCTTAATAAAACATGAACGAAATAATACAACTATTCTCAATTCCATCCGATGATAAATTTTTGGTGGTATTAACTACATTCTTTATGGTTGCTTTGCACTATACATACCGCCGTGGAGTATCATCTGGATTTAGAGATGGTGTAGAGCTCGGTTTGGATGCTGTAGAGGAGGCTCTAGAACTTGATCAAGAAGCTCAAGATGAATTGTATGAAAAAATGGCGGAAAATATTGTTTATCGCGTTACTGTTGTGCAAGAAGAAGAATAATGCTTGACATTTTAACAGTATTATGTGATACTGTATATGAAGAGGAAATGATTCGTGCAAATAACCATCTACAATATCGAAGATTCGGTTCTAGAAAACAAAATCATTAGTGCTATTGATTTCGTATCAAACATCTACATTAACGATTCATCTGACATGTCAATCGAAGTAGATTTTCGTGATGATTTGCCTTTCGACGGTCATGCGACCGTTGATCCTTGCGATGAGGATGATGTAGATCCCAAAAATTTTGAAATGGATTTTAATTTAAATTTATTGAAGTCAGTTGAGCTGGGTGGAGATCAGTTCTGGATTACTTTGATACATGAGATGATTCATATCAAACAATTTGCTCTTAATGAATTGCGGAATTATCCTAATAGTGTAAAGCATATGGGAAAATTTTATAAGTTGAAAGATGGTAGAATTGATATGGACAAATATATGTCATATCCTTGGGAAGTTGAAGCTTATGAAAATGAAAAAATACTTTTCGAAGAGTGGACAAATAGATAGATTAATACCGAAGTGATATAAATACTAAAACATTACATAGTATAGGATATCTCACATGGCAAATTATTCAGATATAAAATATCAACCAGCAGGGTCTGCAACCACAACTTATTCGGATATGGCTGCATTGATCGCGGCAACAGGTATGAGTGCCGGCGACCAAGCATTAGTCACTGCATTGAATAAAGTTTTTATGTATACTGGATCGGCGTGGTATTTAGTGGCCACAATGACAAACGATAGTCCTACCGCAATCACTGGTGTTGATGGGACATATTCACTTGCAACTGATGGAACTGCCACCACAATCACTGCTGTATCCACTGACCCAGAAGGGTTTTCTCTCACATGGTCATATGCAGTCACAACAGGTTCTTTGGGTAGTACAGCAACGGTTTCGCAGGCGGACAATGTATTCACTATCACGCCTTCGACAGATTCTGCAAATGCTGGAACTTTCAGTATTACATTTAGTGTAACAGATGGTGCAACAGGTGCAGTGAATGCAGTGAGTGCGTTCAGTTTAGGTTTTGGATTCAACCTTTCCGGTGCATCATCCGACAGTCTCAACTTTAGTGTCGGATCGAACACATACCCGCAAGATCTGGCATTCAACTCTGACGGCACCAAAATGTTCGTTCTTGGTTGGACAGCGAAAAAAGTCTATCAATATTCTGTAACCACCGGCTTTAGCCTAGCATCAGGAAACGTCACATATGATAATCTTAGTTTCAGTGTAGCGTCACAAGAAACCTCTCCAACAGGTCTAGCGTTCAACTCTGACGGCACCAAAATGTTCGTTACTGGCTCCTCTTCAGATGAAGTCCATCAATACGACCTGACTAATGGTTTTAGCCTGGCAGCAGGTAATGTCAATAACACCAGCAACAGCTTTAGTGTTGCGTCCCAAGATACCATTTCTACAGCATTGGCATTCAACTCTAACGGCACCAAAATGTTCGTTCTTGGAAGGTCCAGTGATGCAGTCCATCAATATTCTTTAACCACTGGCTTTAGCCTGGCATCAGGAAACGTCACATATGATAATATAAACTTTAGTGTTGCATCCAAAAACACAGATCCATCAGGATTGGCATTCAACTCTGACGGAACCAAAATGTTCGTTATTGGGGCCAATTTCGACCGCGTCGATCAGTACTCATTGACTAATGGCTTTAGCATGGCGGCGGGTAATGTCACAGATGATAATATCAACCTTGATGTATCATCTCAGGAATCGTATCCCACTGGCTTGGCATTCAACACTAACGGCACTAAACTTTTTGTTGTCGGACAATCAACTCATCAAATCCATCAATATAGTTTATAATTAATACTAGAATTTAATTCTGTAACATAAAAGACACACAATCAAATAACTGAACAGAGGGGGTCGAAACGGCCCCCTTTTTGTGTATTTAGTGCTTGACATTTCTGCCGCCGCGTGGTAGAACAGTAGTATAGAAAGAATCACTAGTCACTGAAAGGACTAACAAATGGCTTATATGTCTCAAGAAAACAAAAAAACTCTCGCTCCCGCAATCAAGTCTGTATTGAAAGAGTACAACATGAAGGGTTCGATTGGAGTTGATAATCATTCGACATTAGTAGTCAATCTCAAAGAAGGACACATTGATTTTGGTTCCAAGAATGATAGTGTGAACACCTATTGGATCGACAGTCACTATACAGGAATTGCACAACAATTCTTGAATGAACTGAAAACTGCCATGATGACCGGAAACCACAACAATTCTGACATTATGACCGACTATTTTGATGTTGGTTGGTATATTGAAATTAATGTCGGAAAATGGAATAAAGAATACGTTTTAACTTCATAAGGGCTTGACAGAATCGCCACGGTGTGGTAGAACAGTAGTATAGAAAGAATCACTTGTCACTGAAAGGACAATACATGACTTTTGCACCAGACTCAGTAGGTTTCACATACGGCGATTCTACCATTGAAGGCAGTTTTCTTTTGAAAGATAACGACAATCTTTTTGAGTTTTCAACTAATAACGAAACTGGTTTTGGTGAAGAGTATCCTCATAAAGTTTGGGTTACAACACCTTGGCACATGGATCATGGATATCGGTTTGCAACGGTAAAAAAGACTGTTGCATACATCTTGACCAATGATGAAGATGGAAACGATGTTGTTGAAAAGTGGTACATCAAAGGCCACCGGAAATTTTCTAAGAAATGATTGCTTGACATTTCCGCCAGAATATGTTAGAACAGTAGTATAGAAAGAATCACTGAAAGGACTAAAAAATGTTAGAGACACTTCGAGGATATCAAACCGCTGCCCAGAACAATCTGGATAACATCCTCAATGCTGACATTATTGATGACCAAGCGGTCATTGCAACACAGGGTATGATAGATGATATTACTGCCGCAATCGAAGGACTCTTAATATGACTATGATTGATACAAATACCCCTCAACCAGTAATACTAATAAAATCAGCAATCGTTGATGAACTTCTACGCATTCATGCACCAGACGTTCAAGGTGAACAGTCCGTATCGATGATTCAAGATTGCAATAAAGGAACTCTTAATATGACTATAATTAAAAAAACATCTGTAGTAGAATGGGCCACTCAATCAGTGGGTGTTGCTTGTGATATGGTACAGCAGACCACTCTTGAAGAATTTGACCTCCAAACTGGTGAGTCTCTTGGTGAGTATAAGTTTGAACCTGTTGTTGTCGCGCAACTGGCAGAAGGTTGGCAATAATGAACAGCCTCAAACAAGTTGGTTGCGATGCAATGGTTGCAGAAAATGTAAAGTGTGGAACTGAAGTTCTCTGCATGGGTTGTCAAAAAACTGAAATTCTAAATGAAAAGTTGATGGAACAAAAAAATGAAACAACGTGACCCAAATAATCACCTTATGATTGCACTACGAAAGAGTGGTGCAGCTGGATATCACAAATCGAAAAAGACAGATCAACAAAGGAAACAAAAACACAAAAAAAAGAATTTAATGCTTGACAATTATACCATAGTGTAGTATTGTAATAGAGTAGAGAGAATCACTGAAAGGATTTGGGAATGAGTGAAGAACTAATGATGTCAAGGATAGAAACCTTAATGGAGAGGGTTGAAGCACTGACCGAAACTGTTAGTGAATTGGAAGAAAGGCTCCATGAGGCCGAGGTTGAATTGAACCCGCCCTATGTCGCTGGTCCGTATGGAACGTACCCTTAATCTGTTACTCTTAAAGAAAGGACTTAAAAATGACTACATGGGTTGCTGATAACGAAATTGAATACGGCGAAGTTTGCGACTACTGCGTTGGTGTTGGTGTTGTCGAGATTTCTGAATATGAAGAAGATGGTATAGAATACGTTTCGGAAATGGAATGTCGGTTTTGTTTTGGAACTGGTTATGAAGAAGGATTAAACTGAAGACTATTTTCTGGTGCGTCTGTGGGAGAGGGAAGGCCAACTAAACCCCATATACAGAAGGGCGTACCAGAAAATAGTCTCAAAGAGTGTTGACACGAATGAGTAAATATGTTAAAATTAGTTATAAATAATGAAAAGGACGAATCAATGTGGTATGTAGAAGGTAAATTTCCTTGGGGCCTTGAAAGGTATGAAATGTTGACTCGTGAACAGTCAAGGGTTGTTCATTCCAAAATGTCTCTATCTGGTGGTGGTTGGCAGTCTATAATGGTTAAGTCTGGTATTATGGAAGGAGTTCCCGATGTCTAAAATACAAGAAAAAATTACGCCTCTAATGGATGAATTGCAGGCCATGATGGAAAGTGACGCACATTTAGAAAATCTGAACAATGTAGTAACAAAAATGGCGCAAGTAAATGTGTATAGAAGTTATATGAATGATGAAGACAAAGACTACTTAGAAGGTATTGAGTGGTTCTTGGAAGAATATCCAGAAGGTAGAACTTGGAAAAATTGGGACTAATGGAAATGACTGATATTAAATTAGAGGTAGGTCGGTTGTATTCTAGTGGGTTAGAGTATAATGAGGCGCAAAAACAATTTCTTGTCGCTGCAGCTGAATCATCTGCTTATCAAAATGATTTAGTTGCCGAGTTTGATGCGACTTGGGAGACATACGAACATATGCGTTTTTCTGCATTATCTTTTATGAAAAATAATTAGAAAATGTATTGACAGGAATATGAATAGTGTGTTACTATATGTTATAGAATGAAATAAAAGGTTTCTTAGCTCAACCGGATAGAGCAACTGCCTTCTAAGCAGTAGGTTATAGGTTCGAGTCCTATAGAGACCGCCAGATATGAGGTAAAGTATAGATAGTATAGACATAAGAAAATAGGAAAAGAGTAATGGCACCAAAAAATCATAATAATTGGCTGAAAAGACCAACTGTAGAATTCATAAGTAGTAAAATATATTCAGATAGAACCATATATGAAGAAGAAATAAAAAACATTTTTTCAAAAGTCTGGGTTCCTATTTGTCATAAAAGTGAATTGAGAAACAAAGGAAATTTTAGAACTTCATCAATTGCATTTCAAAAAGTAATTGCAATTAATAATGGAGATCGTTTTAGTGTTTACTTAAATCCTTCTATCAATTCTCCATCTGGTAAGAATGTTTCGGTAGATGGACTTATAGAGTTGCCGTGTGAAGTTAAACATGGAGGAATGATTTGGACGACTCTTGATACAAATCCTAGTATGTCAGTAGAAGAATGGACATGTGGAGCCTTTGATTGTATAAGTGACGCTATTGATACAGAAGAAATGGAAGTATTTCATTATCATAAAGCAATTATTCCCACCAACTACAAACTATGGCATGATACAAATAGTGAATTCTATCACGACTTTATGCATTACTTTAATCGTGTATCTGGATTTAATGATGAATACTTTGCAAGAAAGAATATACCATTTGATAATGGGCATGTCAATGTAAGTTCGTTTACAGTAAACTATGAAGAGTATGAGGGTTTTGAAGATAGAGGCGAATTGAGTTTTCCCAACCTACCGCCTAATCAATGGTATATGGTTGATTTATTTCCGGGCTTCAATTTCAACTTGCGTGGTAGTGCGTATCGTTCTGACTCCGTAACCCCTCTTGGTCCTAATAAAGTTCTTATTGAGTTTCGTGGATATGGTTTGATGAAAGATACTAAAGAAGAAAGACAAACTAGAATTAAACACCACAATTCAATATGGGGGCCTTTCGGACGTAACTTGCACGAAGACTTAATTGGTGTTACTGGACAAGGAACTACTATGGGCGAATATACAGAAGAAAGAAATATTTTACACGGTAGACATGAGAATGGAACAATACATGATGAAGTAGGAATGCGTCATTATTATGCTGAATGGGGCAAACATATGAATTTAGATCCTAGCAATCCACAATATGAGGTAAATTGAAAATGAAAGTACAAGCAATTGCATTAAACGGTATGCCGTTACAACAATGGCAACAGATGCAACAAATTCAATACGAACAAGCACAAATTCGTAACGCTCAAATGCTTGGTCATCAATATCCTAATTCTGAGACTCAACCACCTAATGCGGTCCCACCACCCGACCTTGCACTTCGTGTAATAAATCAAGTGGACAGAACAGCCGTACTATTAAATGAGACCACACGCGAAGAAGCAAGAATGATGGCATATAATTTGCAAAATAGAGTAAGAGAAACCATGAATATGATGGACTCCTCTAGTGCAGTATTTGATGCTCAACAGTATGTTGAAAAACCAAAATATGATGCCGGTCAATATTTTGATAAAGAGGCATAATTAAGAATTCGCGGATATAGCATAAAGTTAATGCGACAGATTCCCATCTGTAGAATGAGGTTTAATACCTTGTATCCGCTCCAAGATAAAATTCTAGCCTCGACGGAGGCCAGAAGGTAGTGCATGGAAATGTCCCTAGCGTATGGGGGTAACATGACTTGTAGTTGTAGTGACACTGGTAGACTTTGGAG
>MDSY01134667.1_pt1 | contig 10367 bp, 10 predicted proteins | sample 811131 | NCBI WGS metagenome assembly MDSY01 (sample SAMN05326643, study PRJNA326480) | marine metagenome | isolation source: seawater | place: Atlantic Ocean: South West | collected 2010
GTATTATTATTGCCTGCGGCACCATGTTTGTAGGCTGTTGGTTGATCTACAGTTTACGTGGCCAAGACACTCCAAACTCTGCGCAGCAGACTAACTAATCCCGCAATCCCGCACGCAACGCATTTCGCTGGCGGGCAACCATATGGTGATCTAAAATTCTAGCAGCAACACCACTCATGGTTTCAAATTGTAAGGCTATCTTCAGTGCCCCAGGCTCACCAACTGAGGAAGGAGTTGCATCGAGCACACGAGCAAAAATACAAATGTTATCTGCTCTTGGAAAGGCTAATACAAGGCTCACTCCATCGCCTTCACTGACTTGCAGATCAGTACACAGATGGCACCCACCTAGGCTTAAATTAATTGCCTGTTCAACAAATACTTCAGATTCGCCCAGACCTAAGGATTGCACAATAATATCAAGCTTTTTATCCAACTGCGTCATTGCATGTCGAATGTGAATATTGGCAGGGATACTATCAATTGCAACTTTCACATCATTGTTGACTTTAGCAAGAGGCGACTGCGACTTGCCTAGTTTGATACTAGCAATGGCCTGTTGCTCTAGGCTTGCAGGAATGGCTTGCAAGCTAAACTTGACGACTTCTACAAGACGAAAGTGTTGGCGGTTATTCTTCATGATCTACCACGCAGGCATGATTTTGGGAACGTATGGTCATTTGCAAACATACTAGGGCTGGCATTTTAGCTAACAATTGAACACTGCGCTAATAAAAAGATTATCAGGGTTAAAGCTGATATATTTTTGTAAATAAGCTAAATGAAATACATTAACCATAAATACCAACTCAGCCACCTTTTTGTTACTTAGCCATACACCAACACGTGTATTTTACATCACCCGTATTGGTGTTATTAACCACCAGCCAATCTTGGCAACCATAGTACAATAGCTGGAAAAGACACCAGCAAGGCAATAGTTACAGCATCAGCAATAAAGAATGGAGTGACCCCTTTAAATACATCTTGTACTGACAAATCATCCCGCACCCCAGCCACAACAAAACAGTTGAGGCCTATGGGCGGTGTTATTAAACAGAACTCGGCTATTTTAACCACTAAAATGCCAAACCAAATGGCACACATAGGCCCAGACATACCAAATACACTTTCAGCCGCACTAACAGACTCACCACCATTAAGGGCCATTACTGCAGGGTAAACTACAGGCAAAGTGAGTAGCAACATGCCAATGGCATCCATAAACATACCCAACACAGCATAGGCCAATAGGATACATATTAAGATGATGATCGGGCTTTGGTCGAGTGAGGTAATCCAGTCAGAAAAAGCTGAAGGCAGCCCTGCAAAACCTAAGAAGCGCACGAAGATTAACACACCCCAAATAATGGTAAAGATCATCACTGCAAGTTTAGCAGATTCCATTAAGGCTTCTTTGAGCGCTGGCCAACGCATACCGTTCATTACGGCAATACAAAAAACTACAAAAGCACCCAACGCACCGCCTTCTGTAGGCGTGCCAAGGGAATCGCCAAAGGGGTTATAAACAAATAAAATAATAATGGCCACCACCGCCACAATAGGTAATGCTGGTGGCAAAGACCTAAACCGTTCACCCCAAGTGTAGCCAGATACAGATGGCCCAAAACCAGGTTTAATAACGGCTATACCGACAATTAGGCCCGCATAGATAAGCGCCGAAAAAGCTCCAGGCACAAAGCCTGCAAGCAATAATTTACCCACATCTTGTTCTACAATAATGGCATAAACTACCAAAATAGCTGAAGGGGGTATTAATGAGGCCAAGGTGCCTGCAGCAAAGCGCTTGTCATAACCGACCTTAAGCATCTCTGGAATAGCAATACGAGCAAACACTGCAGAAGTGGCTACCGAGGCACCGGATACAGCAGCGAAACCTGCGGTAGAAAATACCGTAGCCACAGCCATACCACCTGGCAACCACCCAACCCAGCGTTTTGCGGCTTCAAATAAAGCTTTAGTCAAACCGGCATGGTAGGCAAGGTAGCCTATTAGTATAAAAGTAGGAATTAACGATAGTGCTTGCGCTGATATCTTAGAATGAGGCACTTGGCCTGCTGTTTTAGTCGCTACACCCAAGGCCCACAAAAATGAACTAGGATCAAATCCTTTTTTGGCCCAAAATATCCAAATCAACCCCACCAAGCCTGCTAACGCTGCCGCAAAGGCAACTCGCATACCAATAATCACCATAACCAACATGCACAGTGAAACTACAATACCTATTTCAAGACTCGTCATGGACGCTGAACCTCTTCATCATCACTGATGTGCTGCGACTCTGCAGCTGCTTGCGCTGCAGCATCTAATACCAGGGGTACCGCCACGGGAACAGAAGCGTTAGTAACAAACACTAAGCCAAAGCCCCATAGTTGAATCACCATACGCACCGCCAGAACTGAAAAAGCCAAGGGCACAATCAATTTAGCAGGCCACAGTGGCAGGGCGATATCCATGGAGCTGTCTCTACTCCACCAAGGTGAAGCAAAATCAAAACTACGAGAGAAATGTGACCAAGAGCCCCAAATGAGCAATAACATCAACATCAAAACACACAAACTGGTAAGCCATTCAAATAGCCATAAAGCTCTGCCGCTAAGCTGAGCTACCAACATGTCCATACGAATATGGCCGCCATTACGTTGGGTGTAGGCAATGCCCATAAATGCAATGAGGGGCATTACTTGTTCTATCCAGTCTACATATCCCGGTATTGGCATGTTAAAGAAATGACGCCCAGATACCGACACAACGGCTAAAAGCATCAGGCTAAATATAGCCAAACCACTCACTAGAGCTAATACTGATTCACACTTGTGTAATTGCTGATCGATGCGACTCAATAGCGAGCCATCTTCAATCACCTGACCTACACCTGCCATATAACCTCCATGCCCACATGTGCCATTATCGGCAGATGTGGGCGATTGATGAGATTGACTTATTGGGCAATTAAACCTGTAACAAGATCATACAATTCTTGCGCAGGCAGCCCTTTGGCAGTGTTGTCTTCAATCCAAGCGGCAGCCGCAGGGCCTGCAACTGTAGCTTTGAACGCTGTAAGCTCTTCATTAGTATAGGAAATTGACTGAATACTTTTAGCTTCTAGGGTTGGGCCCCAAGCATCCATAGTTTTACCATTATAGGTTGCTATATAGTGATCTAACGACTCATCTACAGACCCCAACAATGCCTTACGATGAGCATCAGATAAGTCTGCTAGTGCTTCTGTATTAACTACTACTGGGCAATTTACTGTGCCTGGGTTCAAGTTAGTGGTCCACCATTCGCCTGCCTCAACAGTACCAAAAGACATGTGCGCATGGGGGGCAAAGGCAACTGCTTTAACTACACCACTGTCTAAAGCTTGGCGCACTTCTGATGCTGACATAGAAGTTGGCACCGCACCCACTGCAGACATCGCCTTACCAATGCCACCGGTAGCACGGACGCTTAAACCTTCATAGTCGCTCAAGGTTTGCGGCGCATCACCTACACCCACAATATTATACTGTGGCAAAGGTGATGGCATTAGTAGGGTTGCGTTCCAACGCGCTAAGTCTTTTACCACAGCAGGGTGTTGATATAGGGCTTGGGAAATAGAGCGCTCTTGTTCTAGAGAACTCACACCTAAAAATGGTAATTCTAGCACCGTGATTGATGGGTTTTTATCACGATGATAACCGGCACAAAACTGTGCCATTTGGAATGCACCAATAGAGATGCCATCTAAGTTTTCTTTGTTCTTTGACAAACCGCCATAAGAAATATTTAAGGTGAATTCACCATTAGTTTTAGCACTGACCAGTTGTGCCAGTTTTTCTACGTGCTCAGTAAAGGCCCGCTGCTTGCCCCACAAAGACACGTCCCATTGCTGCGCTAATACTTCACCAGACACGGCTAATGCAACTGCTGCACATAAACCTGTTTTTATTGCTTTATTAAACATAATAGTTCCATTGCTTGTTATTGTGGTGCCAGTTTAAGTGGCCAATGGAACTTTTGACTAGGAAGAAAATCGCTATAGCCAGTCTAGTTGCTTGCGGAAAACCGCCTGCTATAAAAAATTAGACTTATCTAAACCTAACTTAACCATTTTCTCGTTCAGGGTACGGCGGCCAATACCCAGGCTTTGGGCTACCAGCTCCATTTTACCTGCGTGATCAATTAAAGACTGCGCGATAAGCGCTCGTTCAAAAGCAGCCACTGCCGGCCTCAACATCGATTTATTGGCATTGTTATGAGCACCTTCAACCTGCCTCATAGCCAACGATACCGAACTGTCACCTTGTTGGCTGCGTACCACTCGGCGCTGCGCCAAGTGTTTTAATTCCCTCACATTGCCAGGCCACGTATGTGCCATAATACAGCTGATATCATCAGTATCTAGCGGTACCAAAGGGGTGTCATAAAGGCGAAAATAGTGCTCGCTAAAATAGTTGAACAACATATAAATATCGTCACTAAAATCACGTAATCTAGGCATGGTAATAGCAAAATTATTAAGCCTAAACGCTAAGTCTTCACGCAGTTGACCTGTGGCAATCTGCTGCTCTACATTACCATTGGTGGCTGAAACGATGCGCACATTGGCGCGTTTAACCAAAATAGAGTCAGACTGGTGGTATTCACCTGTATCGACCACCCGCAAAAGCGCAGCTTGTTGATCAGTTGATAGTGCGCTAGGCTCATCCAAGAATAACGTCCCCCCTTCAGCAGCTTGAAGGTAACTAGTTTCTTGGGTGGATGAACCAAACATCATCACCCCAAAATGATCATTACCAGTGCTGGTGGTGCCCACTATTGCAGAGCAATCTACCGTTACAAAAGGCGCAGCAGAGCGTTGAGATAAGTTGTGTAAGGCCCGTGCAGCCAGTTCTTTGCCGGAGCCAGTCTCGCCGTGAAGCATTACAGGAGCCAGTATTTGAGCATATTGATACAGTTCGCCCCTCACCTTTACTAGGGTAGGATTATTACCTACCAGCAGCTGATCTAAGCCCGAAAGAGCTGCTATTTGGGCATGTAACTGATGATTTTGACGTTGTAATCTAGCTTGCTTAGCGGCATTTTGAGCTGCCATCAACAGACGCTTTGGATCAAACGGTTTTTCTAAAAAACTATAGGCGCCCTGTTGCATGGCTTTAACAGCCATAGCAACATCAGCATGTGCAGAGATAAAGATAAATGGCACAGGTTGGTCACTGGTAAGGATTTCTTAAAACAGCTGTAGGCCAGTCACACCTGGCATTTTTACATCAGATATCACCACATCAGGATTAATATCAATCACTTTCTTAGCGCCGTTAAGCGCATTAGGAAGGTCTGTAACCTGCCACTTTGCGCGCTCGAACAAGTGCACCAACGAGCGCCGTACTTCAGCGTCATCATCAATGATCAAAACAGTGTACGTGGACAGCATATTATTCATTCAGTGTGAGCCCCAGCGTTGGCATATAGCGGGATAGTAACAACAAATTCGGCACCACCTTGAATGTTATTTTGTGCCCATATTTGGCCATGATGTTCATTAACAATGGCCGCACTAATGGCCAAACCTAAACCCATACCATCGGTACTAGCCTTGGTAGTATAAAAGGCTTCAAATAACTCTTCTGGATTCTGCTCACCAAAGCCTGCACCGTTATCAGCCACCTTTAATAGCCAGTTTTCTTGTCTATGTTCCAAACTAACTAATACTTGCCCACCCTCGCTAACAGCAGCAAAAGCATTGATCAATAGATTAACGATGACTTGTTCTAAGCGCAAGCTCTGGCCTAGAACGGCTGCTTTGCTATGGCTATGCGTAACCCATGTTAAATCTACCTTGGCATTGTGGCATTGAGCACGCGTGAGTTCTATGGCGCTAGAAACCACTTGATTTAGGTCTACCAAGGTGAATTTAGTTTCATCAGGCCTAGAAAAAAACCGCAACTGCGAAGTGGTACTTTGCATCCGCATAGCTACTGAGTCTAAATTGGCCAATAGCGCTCGCATGTCTTCCCCGTCAGGGTCCATTTCTGCTGCTGTGAGATAATTTTTAAAGGCGGCCAAGGGTTGCCCTAACTCATGAATAACTGCCGCTGACAGTTGACCTAAGGCAGCCATACGGCTAGCTTGAACTAATTTTTGTTGCGCCAACGAGAGCCTTTTTTCAGTGCGGTGGCGCTCGCTAATTTCAGCCTCTAAGTTGTCATTCATTTGTATCAATTGTTCACGGTTTAGCTCACTTTTTAGCAACGACTGTTTGATCGTTCTTGCTCTCACAGTCAGCCCCCAGCTCAGCAATAATAACGATAAAGCACTCACCACAAGAGCCACAAATGCAGCATTTTTCTTAGCCTCTGCTGGGTCTGACAATAAATGCAACACCCAGCCAGAATTATCAATTTTATGAGGGGTATAAAGGTACTCTTTTTCCTCCACAGCCACCAATAAATCATCCACTGGGCGCCAAGAAAAAACCGGTAAAAGCTTACCCGAAAACTGTTTTTGTAAGCGAATTCTACTGATCTGCGCAGCAGTTAGCGGTGCAATGGTTTGATACAACCAAGTGCTTTTACTGGACAGAATAATTACCCCAGTGTTATTGCTAATAAAACCAAGATCCTTAGTAGATTGCCACATGACCGAAAGCATCGCCGCATCAATTTTGGCTGCCAGCATACCAATAACTCGACCCAACTCATCAAGAACTGGGCTGGAAATAAAATACCCCGGTAAACCTGTCGTGGCGCCCACGGCAAAATAGGCGCCGTCATTACCCTCTATAGCCGCTTTGAAGTATGGCCTGAAGCCATAGTTTTTATTCATAAAAGACAAGTGAGGCTGCTGTTGGAAGTTGGACGTAGCCAGAGTAAGGCCATCACTGTCCATCAGATAGATCGCATCCAAGCCAGAAATTGTTGCGTAGCGTTCCAAACGTTGGTTAAGTAGGTTTGATTGAGCCTGTTTGGTTGTCAAAGCGCCAATCACACCTGGGTCTTCTGCAAGCACGCTGAGTAGGGGTTTGTGTTGATTAAGCATGCCCGATAGCAAGCTATGGTAGTGATTAGCTCGGTCTTGGGCGCCCCCTTTTTCGGTTTCAATAAACGTTTGATACGAAATAATATAGCTAGCACCCGCTAAGATAATAACGAAACCAGTTAATAGCGCCAACCACCGCCACTTTTGCAACTTCATTAATGCATCCTCTTTACCACTAGGCCTTTTAGTAGCAGCCTTTTAGTCACAGCTTTTGAATACCCGACTTTGAGCACTAGCCTAGCCCAATGCTAACCAACCCGCTACACCGATCATTAAGGTACCTGCAATGCGGTTCATCAACCGCACATTACCACTTTTTTGCAACACTTTACTTAAGCTCTTGCCGCCGAGGGCGTATACCATTAGGGACAGGGCTTCTAGGGTTAAGATCACACTCAACAACACTACCATTTGGCTTGGTAAGGGGCGTGCTGGATCTATAAATGGCGGTAACAGGGCGATAAAAAAGGCCCAGCCTTTAGGGTTTGCAACGGCTGTAATAAAGCCTTGGCTAGCTAGCTGCAGTCTCCCCGTTTTTTTGGGTATACCATTAAGGTCTATGGCCATTTTGCCCCGTGAACGCCAAAGCTGAATACCCAAATAGAGTAAATATCCCCCACCTACAACCTTAAGCACCACAAACAACTCTGGGTATTGAATAATAAGTGCTGCTACACCTATTACCACTAGTACAGCAACTAAACCTACCCCGATAAGCTCACCCAACATCATCCACATGGTGCGGCGGATACCCACTGTCATGCCAAGGGTTAAAGCTAAAGTCATACACATTCCCGGAGTGACTGAAACAAAAAAGAAGGTGGGTATTAGCGCTAAAAGTAAGGCGGTACTCATTAATTTAGTCCGTTGAATCAAATTTAAGCGAGGATAGTGCATGGCGTAGTAATCGGTGTCAATGGATCTGGCCAATCTTATGCCAACCATACGCTCACCTTAAGCCAGCCTTATGCCCGCATAGCACATAGTTGGGTATAATTCGGTATAGTTAGCTTTAAGCTAGGCTAATCAGTTACCATCCCCACCACTTTACCTGCCATCCAACACCAGCTTCTAATAAGGTTTATTCTAAGGTTTATTTCATGTCCCAAGTGCGCCATTTTTTCAAGCAACTATTTAGCGAAATTGTGACTGTGTCGTGGCCGCTTTTTAAGCTGATGGTGCCTATTATTTTAATTGTTAAAGTGCTCGAAGAAATCGGTGGCATTGCTATTTTAGGGCAGTGGTTAGGCCCACTTATGGCCCTGGTGGGGTTACCCCAAGAAATGGGTTTGGTGTGGGCTGCCACCATTGCCACCAATATCTATGGCGGCATGATTGTACTTTATTCATTTACTGCCGAGAGTAGTTTAACCGTGGCCCAAATGACCGTATTAAGTGGACTGTTGTTAATGGCCCATGGCCTACCTATTGAGACTCGTATTGCTCAACTAGCTGGAATGAGAATGCGCGCAGCTATCATTATACGGCTATTTGGTGCCTTTGCTTTTGCTTGGTTATTACATGTGTTTTATGATCAAACCCAGTGGCTACAAGAACCTGCACAAATGGTGTGGCAGCCTGCACCGATTGCCGATGGCTTAGATTATTGGTTATTGAGCCAATTAAAAGCCTTAGCCATGATTCAACTGGTTATTATTGTATTACTTACCTTTTTAAAAGTGCTGCGGGTAATGGGTGTAGAAAAAATTATACAATGGATGCTGCGCCCAATACTTAAATTAATGGGCATTGGCAAAGAAGCCACTACAATTACCTTGGTGGGCATAACCTTAGGTCTTTCTTTTGGCGGCGGCTTATTAATCAAGGAAGCGCATGCGGGTCATGTGTCTAAAAAAGATGTTTTTACTTCTTTAGTATTACTAGGCTTTTGTCATAGCCTTATTGAAGACACCTTGTTAGTGCTTTTATTAGGCGCGCACCTTTCTGGTGTTTTATGGTTTCGTTTAGTGTTTGCGTTTATCTTTACTAGTGCCATGAGTTACTGGTTAACTAAGGTAAGCCTTGAGTTTCAGAAAAAGCACTTATTGAGGCCATAGACGGTAAAGTATATGTTGAAAATATCCAACCGCATTATCATCCCCACCCATGAAATTGAGCAGCAGTTTGTGCGCTCTCAAGGCCCAGGTGGTCAACATGTCAACAAAACCTCTACCGCTGTGCATTTGTTTTTTGACATCCGTGCCTCAACCTCTTTACCTGCCTACGTAAAATACAAACTACTCAATACGTCTGATCACCGTATCAGCGCCTCAGGCAAGATTATTATTAAATCTCAAGCCAGTCGTAGCCAAGAGACTAACCGCCAAACCGCACTAGAACAGCTAGCTTTGGTGATACAAGCCGCCATGGTGCAAGAAAAACGCCGCATAGCCACCAAACCGACTAAAGGTTCTAAAACTAGGCGTTTGGATACTAAAAACCAGAAGGGCCAAACTAAAAAGCTACGTTCAAAAGTGGATGGGATCTGAGACTACACGATAGCCCCCAACAGCTAAGTTAGCGGGTAGTTTAATATGGCCAATTTGAGTACGGTGAATGCTTAACACTGGGTTTCGAAAGTAGCCAAACATACGTTTAATTTGATGGTAACGCCCTTCTTGCAATATTACTTGGGCGGTTGTAGCGGTTGTATCACTTGCATCACCGGGCGTGTTAATCACCTCAAGTTGCGCTGGCGCCGTTGTTAAATCTTCAAAGGCGAAATAAATACCCCTAGCAAAACCATCAACCTGCTCTTGAGTTATGGGGTTAGCAGTGGAGACCGTATAGTGCTTGGAGAGTTTGGTGTTTGGCTGGGTAATTTGCCTAGACCACTGGCCATCGTTGGTTAACAATAATAGGCCTGTGCTTTGCAGATCTAAGCGCCCAGCAATGTGTAAGCCACAGTACTGTGATGGCAGTATGTCTAACACGGTAGTGTGTTTATCATCCACCGTGGCACTAACAATGCCTGCTGGTTTATAAAGCATTAGGTAAACGGGCTTGTGGTGCCTTAGTAACACGCCCTCTACCTCTAGCTTAGAAAACTGGCCTATGAGCTGTTCGCCATCATAGCAAACAACGTCATCTAGCCTCACTAAGCCACGGGCCAGCAGTAGCTGAACTTGGCGTTTTTTACAGCCTAGCTGTTGGCTAATAAACTTATCTAAGCGTGCCGCATAGGAAACCATAAGCGTAAACCTATCTGACTAAACAGTTACCAAGAGCCTGTCACCAAAAAGCTTTTATAAGTGATGAGTTTCTTTTTACCTGCATTTTTACCTGCATTTTGAACTCCTTCAAACTGCACATTTAATGGTGAC
>MDSY01003702.1_pt1 | contig 10366 bp, 6 predicted proteins | sample 811131 | NCBI WGS metagenome assembly MDSY01 (sample SAMN05326643, study PRJNA326480) | marine metagenome | isolation source: seawater | place: Atlantic Ocean: South West | collected 2010
AGCTAGCTAGCTAGCTACTAGCGGAACTACCTCGTAAATATTATCAGGGATTGGAAGGTTATTCAGGATGCGAGTGACGACTGCGCTGTTTTAAGTGTGAAGTCCGTTTCAATGTTTAGTATTATTAAATATAAATCATAAATATATATCATTTCTATTCGACCTTCGTTCGTTCGTATATATTATTTAATATTTATTTCATAATATCATATATATATATAGTTATGAATATTAATTTTTAAGTAAGGACAGGCAGGGGTCCTAAACACTCTTAGACTGTAGTTTTACTTCGTCACTCTCGGGTATACAACTGGTCACTCACCGGAGCAAAGGCGCCTTGCAATGAATCCGCCCGTGCTATCATATTCGAACGCGAACCCTCCTGTGGCCCTTCTTATTGCATCGCGCATCGGCGCTGTTCCCTTGAAGTTGTTGCCATGGACAGAACAACCGAGCGCCGCCACTCCCACTCTCGTTTTCGATGAGGGAACACAGTTGATCGGCGTGCAGTCGATCTTGCGATACATCGCCCGACACTCGTCTGAGGGTTCAAATATATACGGCACAGATGCGCTCGCTTCGACAATGGTGCGTTCCCCCTTTCTTTCGCCGATACCAACAAGGAAGTAGATTGATTGCCTGCCTAGTGAGCGTCCCTAGAGCACGTTTCACCCCAAAACAAGTAGTAATGGTTTGAGCGGTTTTCTTTTCACTCATCGCACAGGTCGATCAGTGGCTGGACCAATCCGATGCACTTACGAATGGTGCTAGCTTCACAGCGATCTGCGAAATGCTCTCTACCTTTTTGGCAACGCGTACCTACTTAGTAGGTTCAAGCTTGACGATCGCAGATCTCGCCGTCTGGGAACGACTGTTCTCGTCACGGCAGTGGGATGCCATCAAGAATTCTCCTCCATTTTACCATCTGAAACGATGGGGGAAACTTTGCGAACTCGATCCAAGATTAATTGATATCGTCACTGATCCAGCAGTCAATGCGAAACGGCCCTATTTGCACGCAAAAAGAAGCGCTGTGATGTCAGAGAAAAACCAAGGGAAGGAAGTTGGGGGCTCCTTTGATATTGACCTTGAGGGCGCTTCAGAAGGCAACGTCGTCACCCGTTTTCCTCCGGAACCATCCGGCTATCTTCACATAGGTCATGCCAAAGCAGCGTTACTCAACCAGTACTTTGCTCGTCAATACAATGGAAAACTCATCATTCGATTCGATGACACAAATCCATCGAAGGAGAAGGATGAATTCGTAGACAACATATTGCTTGATTGTGACATACTTGGCCTCAAGGCTGACATGGTTACGTATACTTCGGATTCTTTCCAGCAGATTTTGGAGATGGGAACGAGACTGATAAAAGAGGGAAGTATGTATGTAGATGATACTCCCATGGATAAAATGCGGGAAGAGCGCATCAACAGAATCGAATCTGTCGCTCGCACTAATTCTGTTGAAACAAACCTAAAACTCTGGAAGCATATGATCGACGGCGACCAACAAGGGCTCAAATGTGCGGCGCGCTTTCGAATGGACATGCAAAATGACAACGGAGCACTGAGAGACCCGGTGGCATTCAGATGCAATCTTATTCCACATCACCGAACCGGCACCAAATACAAAGTGTACCCCACCTATGATTGCGCGTGCCCGTTTGTAGATGCACTTGAGGTAAGGAACTCCCCTCATATCAATGTGCCACCTTTATGCTTCTTTTCGAAGAAAACAAATCCATGTGAACATCTGTTTCGTCTCTCTACCTCACGGGTGTTACGCACGCCTTGCGTACATCTGAGTACCGAGACCGTGAAGCACAGTACCGCTGGGTACAGAAACTAATGGCCACACGCCAGGTTCATATCTGGGACTATTCTCGTTTGAACTTCGTCTATACGACGCTTTCCAAGCGAAAGCTACAGTGGTTCGTTGATGAAGGATACGCAGATGGATGGGACGACCCAAGGTTCCCAACAGTTCAGGGCATGAGGCGACGTGGTTTGCAGACGGAAGCCTTGAAAGAGTTCATCCTGATGCAAGGTGCAAGCCGTAATGTCAATTTGATGGAATGGGAGAAATTATGGACGCTCAATAAGCGTATCATCGATCCTGTGTGCCCGCGACATGTCGCAGTTGCAGATAAAGGTAAAGTTCTTGTCATCATCACCAATGGACCGTCCTATCCAGAGGTTGTTTCCGTGGCAAAGCACAAGAAGTTCCCCCCTGCTGGCGTCAAGGCTACTACACGAACGTCTCAAATATGGCTAGATGTGGAAGACGCAATGTCAGTTAGAGAGGGCGACGAAGTCACTCTGATGGACTGGGGGAACTGTATAATCGATAAGATCATCAAAGATTCTACCGAGCAATACGTTGTTTCCATCGAGGCGCGTCTTCACCTTGAAGGCTCAGTAAAGTCAACAAAGCTTAAGCTCACATGGCTTCCTAACATCAGCGACCTCGTGCCGCTGACATTATTCGACTTTGACTATTTAATCACCAAGAAAAAAGTCGAAGATGATGACAGCTTGGCAGATCTTGTTAACGCGACAACGAAGATTGAAACACACGCCCATGGCGACGCAAACATGCGAACTTTGCAGAAAGGAAATGTCATCCAGCTTGAAAGAAAAGGGTATTTCATCATCGACAAAGTGTTTGTGCGTGGCGACACTCCAATGGTACTTTTTGCGATCCCTGATGGAAGAATCAAAACATGGGGCGTTTCAGCTGGTGTCAGGAAGTGATCAGAAGGTCATTATTCGAAATCAATGTACGAAGGAAAATAGTATACAAATATGATCATTCAGGCTCGATCCAATTTCAGTTGGTAATACTTGAATTTCTCTACCCTTTCTGCTTCGGAAAAGCCCATCATATGTATGATAAACATTCCGTCACGATGCACGCTGGGATGTGCGTTGAACGCAGTCTGATCAAGGATGGTGTGACGCTTTCGTGAAGGGTCTTCGTGCTGTAGTAACTTAATGAGCTGTGCCTGCTCAGCACCACGCATGTGTGGAATATGCTCAGTTGCCCATAGTTTCTTGAGAAGTTTTCTTGCCCAATTTGTATTGCGCCATAGCATAACACCCGTATTTATTGGCCAACCGCCAACATCATTGCAAACGATGAGGTCTATTCTATCATTTTCCCTTTCCTTTTTAGTTTTCGAGCGCTCAGTGGCCCTAATGATATCCTCGATCGAGATGTTTCGGTTGGTCACGACAGCATCTGCATCAATCCACATTATCCATTCATGTCGCGTTTCACTCAACATATCCATCAGAACACGAATCTTATTCCATGTAATGATGTGTTTTGGGACCATGGTGTCGGGATATTGATAGAATGCATAACCATGCGTTTCGGCATATTTTGTATTCAACTCAACCGAGATGGTGGTCGTGTTGATAAGATTCGGCGTACTTGCAGTGACCATTGCGATACCTCCTGTCAGTTGAGCTGGACCGGTACGCAGCTCAGGTTCTACAGCTCTGATGTTTACTTGCGACAATAGCCGTTCCAAGGTAAAGGTTCTACATTTTGCGCACGCATGGGCGTCACCACGACGAAGTTCGCCATCGATTGCCAGAATGTTCCAAACGCACTTTGATATCGAGCACCAGTATGACAAAACTGCGTGTTCATCGCGCGCATCAAAAAGAAGCTTAATGCCCCGGCTCATGTCGTAAACCTGGAAAACACCCGCAGCTTTATTAACATGAGTTTGTGCGTACCACGACACACTGCCTAGCTGATAGCTTTCGAGCCAAGCCGGCGAATTCCCTTTGTCCCATCGAACATCAAATGTTGAGGTTGGCATCCTAGTGAAAACTTTGTCTAGGTGTGCGTAACAAACATAGCGACTTTCACGGCTCGCTCCTTCGCCCACTGCATTGTGCGACCGGGCATACAACGGCTCGCTCAAAAGGATAGGCGCCATGTATGCGTCAGACACAGAGACTTGGGCACATATCGTTGCGGCAGTTACCAAAGCAGTGGCAAAAGCGGCAGTCATGTGAAATTTGAGCGGTGACAGGGACCTGGCTAATTACACAAATAACAATATCAGCTGAGCAGCTCAATTACGCCCCCACGGACATGTTACGTAACCGTATGGGTTAAGACTGGGACACGGTGCCATCCGCAATCCTCTTCGGAACCTCTCCAGGCGAACAGGCAGAACCAGTACACGCATTCGCAGAGAGATGTATATCCTGTCTTGATTCGAGCGACCGAGTCTTATTATAATAAGATAAGTGTTACCTTACTTCATTCGTTCGTTCGTTCGTGTTACGTTTCGAACGAAACCTTGCTTCTTAATACCTTCCGAAGGTAACAACGAAGGTAAGTTTCGAAGGTAACAAGTAGTAATAAGATGTAATAAGCGCAAGCATGCATGTAATAATATAAAAATTTATATTAAGATCTTATTAAATAACGTAACGTAATTGTTACGAATTCGCGAAGATAATTATTTATTAATCATATGATGATAAGTTTCGTTCGTTCATTCATATTATTATTAATATATACCTTCGTAAGTTTCGAAACGTATTAATACGAAACTTAATATCATGTAATAATATCTTAATAATCTTAATAATACGAAGTAAGATAAGGTAAATAGATAGGTATTTATTATATTATTACGAAGGTAAATAAATGATATTCGGCATAGCCGTTCTTACACGACTCAATGTCAGAAAAATGTCACAATGTACGGAATGAATAGACCATGATGTTTGATTAACGATACCAGGTGAGTGTGAACATTTTTGGTTTTGTTAACTCGTGAATCTTGATTTAGCGCTCCGTATAAATGTCGACATTTATTTGTATTTAATTCGAGAATCTTGATTTAGCGCTTCATACATGTCAGCCGATCCAAGCTGGTGTCGACGAGAACCACCTGGTATCGAACATGCCCAAACGTGTGATCTACAGTCACAGTTTTCTTTTCGTATTAGCCGTTAACCGCATTACCGGACGCGCGTGCGCCCGGCCCGGTCTCGTCCCGCGCCGCGACACGACGCGACGCGGCAATGCCGACCACCTGGGAACGGACGCACCGCGCAAACCACGCCGCACGCCAAACACCACAAGCCCACTCCACTGTCCGGACTCTGGAGACTTGTTATTATTATTGATATTTTATGATCTTATTATTACGAGTAATAGAATATATATTTGTTCGTAATAATATGTATTAATATCATACGTACATAATATGAAGATAGATATTAATAATATTAGATCTCGCTCGTTTATTTATTTATTTATGATTATTGTAATAATCCATCACGGTTTACGCATACCGCAATCTGTTTAGCGTTACACCCTCATCATTAACGTCCATCGCCGGCTATGCCGACACACCTGGGAACGGACCCTCGAAATCGAGTTTGACCCTCCGTCTGCTCGTTCGATCACTGGAATATTTTTAAAACCACAGCATCATTATTATGACCGAAGTACATCATTATCACCGCATCACCTCGCATATGCATACAAGACAAATCTGCCCTTCCCTGTAAACCAAAGGAATCCGTGGTAAACTCACTGTTGTGTTGCCGGCGTTGGCAAAGTCAAGCTGAGTCGTGTGACCATGTGCTGTCAACTCGGGTAATGTCACTGTCAGTACTGGGATTCCTAGAGAATGGCTTGCCAGGGAAATTTTCTGGTGAAAATCTGGCTTGATTCGTCATCGGTGTTCGCACAATAGTGAGGATGTTGGTGCGCACCAAAAAGGATGCATCGAGTTTTACATTGACATATCTGGGCATTGAGGGCCGCAGAGGACTCGATCACGAGTAAAGTATACAAGCTCGAAGAAGAGAAGAAGCTATGCCCCTGCAGCTTTGGTATGCTTGTGGCTGATGAAATACTTCTCGTGTATCAGATCCGAAATTTCTGATCGATAATTTATCAGCTGCAATTCTGTGCGCGTTCCCACATTTTGCCTGAGCAAAGAATCTCTGACAGCTAGTCCCTTCAATCTTATCTGATCGAGAGATGGTCTACGTAGGGGATCGCGAACGAGTATCCACATTATGAATGCCTGAAACACCGGCAAACAATTCAAAAGAGCCAGTGACTTTGGAGGCACAAGCTCTACAGAAGGAGTGATCGTCCGCAGAAAAAATCTAATCCAATCGGCATCATACAACATAAAATAGAGTCCAGAACAATTGAAAGGATGTGGCTGATGAATCAAGAGAAATAGGTTGCAAATTTCTCACGTCTGCGGTATGCATATATTTGTATGTAAGGGAGGAATGAAGAAAACAATACGAAGGTAACACATTTCTGACATCGATGTGGACAGAAGCTTTGATTACTGATTCCTCACCCAATAGTAAGGGTACATAACGCAAAGAAAGTAGACAAAAATGAAATGAATTGCCCGCGTGCCCGACGCATAGTTGATAATATGTATGTAAGGTAAGGTCAAAGAAGTCACAGGTGCTGTCGTATGCAAACTGTGATGAATTGGTTCGATAAGGTTGCACTGAGTCCTCACATGTAATCATTGGCAATGATTTCAAAAAGTAAGCAGCCAAGGGACCAAACGTCCGCCTGCTGTCCGCACTGATTGCTACCCCTATGATATTCTCTAATTTTATTCATCGCGGACAGAATCAGAATTTCAGGTGCTTTGATGTACTCTGTCCCATTGGTGTGCAATGTTCCCATCGTCTGACTCACTGACGAGATGCGACTTTCACTGAAATCAGTTATAACTACACGGAACGGAGGGCACTGACTGTTGTCAGGTGGGTCCCAGAAGTCCGTGACTGAGCAGCACGGGCCAGGCTCGAGTAAAAAGTTGTCTGCTTTGATGTCGAAATGAGTCACCCCATACTCTGCCAGGGCACAAACTGTTTCAATACAAAGAGTATATATGTTGAAGTGCAGGATGGCCGGTGTAATACTGCCGTGCTCATCGAGATCATAATGCTGTGATGCTCTCCAGTGCTTCAATGATGAGGGGTACCGTTGCATGATGATGGAATAACTTCCTTCTGATACACCGTAATCTAGCAGTTTGGCAATGAGTGGGTCGTTCTCCATTGCCTCAAGCAATGCTATCTCTGTGAAAACCTTGGTTGTCGTGCAAATATAATTCATCGTCTCGGGTGCTTCGATCAGCTTCACGACGGCTTCATCTCTGCATCGAAGCTTCAGCTCGATTGGAACTGTGCATCGGTGAACATTTGCATGCATTCCTCGTGCAATAAGTTCCTGTGGCCTATATATACATGACTGGAATAAAGATTCACACGAGAGACGAAGCGCACGAACTTCGTCGTTATCAAGTAAATGGATCGATGAAAGCAGGTTAGAAAGTACTTCTCTGTTTTCAGAGCGCTTGAGATGAAGACGTAGGAAAATGAAACCCATTTGTTTTTGTGCGTTGCACTTTGCTTTCGTGCGGTGTTGAATAATTCTTTCAGGGGACCTATGCTCAAGATAGTGGTCCGCGTGTGCTAGTAGGCGGAGTACGACTTCTACAATCGCCCTTTGAGTGTCAGGATGAAGGTACACACGACGTGCCTTTCGTTTCATGACGTAAATATGATCCGCATGTGCTCTCCTGATATTCTTTCTTGAAAGTTTTGAACAGGTACCATGCATGTTTGCATGACCGAGATCTGTGTCATTTGGGTCCCACAAATCGTCAGATGTCCCGATGCAACTTCTTTCAGTCTTCCATGAAACAGGTACTTCCTCAGTGGCATAGCTTGCAGTGCTCTGGGTCAACATGTCAATCTTATTTGATGGCCATGCATTTTTGTCCGGACCATATGTTTCGTGTTCTAGACATATTTCATTTGCAAAGTAGTCGAATATGACAGCTGTCAAATCATGCAGGCAAGTGACGTCCTTAGCGTGACTGCAGTCGGCTTCTGTGCACCCACAAATGAATGCGAGCGCATCGCGGGCGCTGTCGGAAATGCAAGCGCGGGGCTCGAGAGAATGATGCAAAGGCTTGTCGCGGCACTTTGCACCAAGACTGCTAAGGTTACCGCCAGACCCACATATCACTGTAATAATCTTGAGCTGCATCTCACAAATATGCTTCCATTCAGATAAATGTGGACCCACATTCTTGCTCATGGAATTGAAACCTTGAAGGAAAGTCCGAAACACTGCATACAGTTGAGCACTTTGTGAATCTACATCACCAAAGAATGGACCCGACGGAATCAGCATTGCTTGATAGACAAAAGCAAGGGCGGCAGTGGCAGTTTCTACAAAGTGCATTGCTCTGAAGCAATCTGTCTGTTGCCTATGCACATTGTTTCTCCAAAATGACGCGTAAAGCCCAGATCTTGGCTCAACAAAACACTTCAATCGGGAAAATATTGCAAACAGTTTATGGTATTCTAACTCTGGATCATGCCAAATCATATGACTCATATTCTGTTTGTGGTTATTCGGATAATCGAGCAATACGCAGCCAAGCTGGACAGTGAAATTTAACAGCAAAAATACTGGAAGGTAACAGTGATCCAAATCAGGCTGCAAAGTGTCGTGTCTGGGTCTTAAGCTGTTTTGGCGTGGTAGGATAGCATCACTATGAATCAGAATGAGATCTGTGTATTCATATATTATTGAAACAGCTCTGGGATTTCCCAATATAAGCTTAGTGACAGCTCCAGCCAGGGAAGGTTTGGACATTGTTTTGCATGCGTGTCGACAAAGCTCTACAGTGCACTGCATCCATGCTTCAGAAGTATTTACCCTCGCAAGTGTTTTGAAAGAGCAGCTGAGAACTTCCTGTGTTTCAGAAGCGAGCAAGAATCGAGAGTATGCGAGGACCTCTCCAACCACGGCAAAGTCACAATAGTTGAGACCAGGAGCGTCTTTCATAAAACTGCCGAGAAGATCAAGCACGCAGTGCATGTCATCGATCATCTGGATAGAAACGTAACCACAAGATACTGCCATGCTCCAAAGCAGTGCGGCATGTCCTCTTAGTCGAAGCAAATGTGCATTCACAAGGAACGGTGTTACTTTTACCCGCGGAACTGGAAGTTTTGAAGGTTGAAAGCTCAAACTCTGGACAGCTTGGCTAGGATCGCACATTGTCGGAGGGCAGAGGAAGGCAGACAGCGTTGAAGCAGCTCTCAAATGACCGACAGGAATGCAGAATTGGCTTGTGTGTTTTTTGTACGAAGCGGAATTAATTTCTTTCGCTTCAGGTAGCAATTGGAAAAGCTGCGTGAGCGATCTAAATAGTGCACCAAGGGATCCAGTCGCTCTAGGTACCTCTATTGTGCTGCTTGGAAGACCCCCCGGTCTTGCTGAAGTAGTTCCAGGACAAAATGCACTAATGTTTGAAATTCCTGCTCCTTCTGAACGCGTTTCAGTCCAGCGATAGCGCCTTGTATGTGCCAATATGTTGGGAAAAGTAGATACAAGGAGCGTCTCACCAACTTCCTTTCGAAATGGCTGATGTGGCACTGTTCGTTTGGTAAGAAAACGTGCAAATGAGGTGGCAGCATCCCTGGTCGCAAAAGCCCGGCGAAAACTTCGTGAATCTCTTCCTGTTGTTTGATTTGTATTGATGTTCAGGCTTGGAAACCAAGGAATATTGAATATAGGCGCAGGAATGTCGAAAGATACGATGTGCGAATACCCAGGTGTCAAACATAATCCTTTCATCCACAATAACACTGCCCTCGCCACCCACGAAAAAGATGGTATGAGATGAATGCACAAGGGCTGTTCGCGCCCAGAATTTTTCTTCTTTATCATATCAACAACAAGGCGAACAGTAGCCTTCGCGAGCGCGTTCGAAAGGTATCGGTCCTCCAGCAAGTTTCTCATCTCGGAAAATGTATTCGCGCAAATAAACACAATGATGCTTTGTATTGCTGCAGACTGCATGCCACCACAGTTCAAAATGCAGGCAAGTGTCTCGGCAAATTGCTTTGCTGCAAGTTTCCGGGTTTCAGCCAAACCGGGCTCTGGTGGGAAGGTGGAGTTTGCAAAGAGCGACGCCAAAACATGATTGCAGACGTTTGCGGCATGTACCGAATGAATCGAGAATATTGGATTCCCCGAGGGAATGTCGCTTGCGAGAGTTAAGGCTACTCGTATCAAACCAACATCGACGAAACTTTTGACCGCCTGCATATTAGACGCTATTAGACGTGCCCGGAGACCTCGTAAAAATCGATGGGTGATTCTACATGACACGACAGTTGGACACTACGAGTAAACAATGGCCTCTCGGCTTCATCATGCCTATGCCCTGGGGGCGTGCTCTGAAGAAGTTCCGAGAGATATCTCGTTTTACAAGTATTTATAAAAAACCTGAGAATTTATTCAGAGTTACCTTCG
>MDSY01141422.1_pt1 | contig 10366 bp, 8 predicted proteins | sample 811131 | NCBI WGS metagenome assembly MDSY01 (sample SAMN05326643, study PRJNA326480) | marine metagenome | isolation source: seawater | place: Atlantic Ocean: South West | collected 2010
GTCTCTTGTATTGGTGATGATGAAAGTGCCGCCAAAATACTTCAAATGTTCAAAACATTTAAACTAGACGTAGCCTCAGTTTTTAGTATACCTGACATTCATACGGGAACTGCTTGCATTTTTGTCGATGCTAGGGGTGAAAACTGTATAGGACTGACGCCAGGCGCCAATTCTAAATTAACTAGAGATGTCGTGCAGGCCTCGCAGCATCTGATTCAAGACGCCAAAGTCTTGCTAATGCAATTGGAGATACCGATTGATTCGATTATGTTTGCAACCGAGCTGGCTAAAAGAAGTGGAACCCTAATAATACTTAACCCAGCTCCTGCCCAATTTTTACCTGAGTCTCTATATCGTATGATTGACATCTTGACACCAAACCGCAGTGAGTTAGCGATATTATCCGGCGTTTCCACGAATTCCGATGACGGACTTAAGAGGGCATCTAGCGCCATGCTTACCAAAGGTGTTAAGCGACTTATAGTAACACTAGGATCCGATGGGGTTCTGCTAGCGAGTGAGGCAGGCATTAAAAAATACACCGCATTTAAAGTAAATACCGTGGACACTACCGCAGCAGGTGACGTTTTTAACGGCTATTTGGCGGCTGAGCTGTCTAACAGACTACCGGAAATTGACAGTGAAATTTTAAACGCCTCTATTGCGCGAGCGATAGCAGCCTCAGCCATCACGGTAACCAAAGAAGGCGCAATAAGATCAATTCCATCGGGAAGCGAAGTTACACATTTCGAAAAAAACTATTTCCGTTAACAGCCCGATAAAAACAAAATGTACTTTAGTCAGTCCCTAACCGAATCCGACCCTCGTCGTGAAGATATAACCACTTCAATTGGGGACTGTGCGAAAGATCAAGTTTCTCAAGGTCATTATCATGGCAGTAAAGTACCCTAAGCGCTGGCGTATGCGACAAATCAAGTTGAGTCAGACTATTTTTTGAGCAGTAAATCCCTGTCAGTTCAGGAGTGCATGACCAATCCAATTCCTGAATTTTGTTTCCGTCACATCGCAATTCGGTGAGTTTAGGCGTACGCGACAAATCGATCTCAGTAAGTTTATTTTCTCTACAATCCAACCACTGCAAATGCGGTGTATGAGACAAATCGAGCGAAGCTAAATTGTTGTTATCACAATATAAGACTTTAAGCTTGGGCGTGTGCGACAAATCTAATTCGGATAGATTGTTATACTCGCACCAAAGCTCGTTGAGATTGGGGTATCCCGAGAGGTCTAACTCCTTTAAATCCTGATAACTGCAATCCAACTCGGTGATAAAGTAGCGCCATTCAAACTCAGCGCTCAAATCCACCGGCTTACCCAAATTTTTCTTTTTGACCGTTGCCAACGCATTGTCCATTGCCTCTTTCCCACCTACATCAGAAAGGCTCCGGCGCTTGAGGTTTAGAGCAACCACATTAGATATTGACGCATCACACACAATGTTTAAATCTCAATCGTCATTCATATAATTGGCGAGAATACAAAAATTTCATGAGAAAACAAGCTTTTTAACATTATCAAAAACATTATGGAAAGACAGCTTGGCTAGTATTGGTCGAATATGGCATCGCAGAACCGGTTTTAAATCGAAGTAGGCTACCACTTTGTATATGAACTGAACTCTTTATCACTCCCACTTTGAACCTTGATTTAACGTCGCCGAATCGGCCTTAAAAACATAGAAATGTTTAATTGTCAATTTTTCGGGCGCGTTCGTGCAAAAATAACTTTGCGATCTAGCACAAACTTTAGCGAATAAAAATAACTCCTAGTGAGATTTGTTATCACAGGAATATAACTTGGACATTAATTAAAATTAGAAAATAAGTACATTCGCCTGACACCTCTATTTAAGAGTAAGGAAAAAATAATGAAAAGTCCTTCTTGTAGAATTTTTTTAACCATAATATATCTAAGCGGATTTATATTCCTCAATAGCACTCCAGCAGCAACCGCAGAGAATCTAGAATTAGAAGAAATTACCGTTACCGCCAGAAAAACTGAGGTTGCGTTGCAAGACGCCGCTATAGCGGTTTCAGTCACTTCTGGTGAAGATTTCGATCGCTCCAATATATTGAAATTAGATAATTTCAACGGCTACACACCGGGCTTGGTTGTAGCTAAAAATGACGGCGCTGGACGAGTTGTGTCAATCAGGGGTATTGGCTGGGAGACAGCGCAAAATATTGCCTCTCAACCCAGTGTTCTTACTTACATTGATGGTCTCTATCTTGCTAATCCCCTATCCATGGGTCTCGACCTTGGCGAATTAGAACGAGTCGAAGTATTTCGAGGCCCGCAAGGTACTGAGTTTGGGCAAGGCACTACCGGCGGCGCCATTAACCTAGTCACAAAGAAACCGATCCTCGGCGAATATACTGGCTATACGCAGTTGGGGCTCGGCACATATAGCACCCTAAATGCTCGCGGAGCATTTAATTTACCGCTAGGTGAAAATGCTGCGATCCGCGCATCACTTCAAAAGCATACCCATGACGGCTTTTCCGAAATCAAAGGCGGAGAGTTAGATGGCTACGAACTCGATGACGCGGACTCTTTTACTGGGAGATTAGCGTTTCTCTGGGAACCGTCAGATACTTTGAGCGTCCTTTTACAGGGATTTGTGCATAAATCTGACCAAAACGCCGCGGCTCAAAAGAATATAGACGACCCAAATCCTGATCCTCGCGAACTGACGCAGGATTTTCCGGGTATATTTAAGCTAGACAATCAAAGTGCCTCCTTGAGTATTGAGTGGGAGACAGCTTCAGGCCTAATAGTTAAATCGATGACCGGGTATCAAAAACTAGAAAAGAAACAATCTACTGATGGAGATCGACTTACAGAAGATACTGTTAGCATCGACAGACTAGGTTTCTACAGCCCAGATAATTGGGATGTTTTGCCATTTTGGGACAACGACTCGGAGGCACTAAGCCAAGAAATCAATATCAGCAGTAAAGGCGAAAAACTTGACTGGGTAATTGGCGCCTATTATCTCGATCACGAAAACTTCAATTATTTCTTGGAAGCAACAGGTAGTGCGCCCTTTTCCGCCTCTGCAGCGGCGGTGTCAAATCCTAGCTTAGCTAACCTCCCTCCATTTCAATCTGTGCTCAATTTTAATGAAGAGAGAACTGTGTCTCGCAAGGATATAGCAGCTTATGGACAAGCTACATATCGCGTTAATGAGAAACTGGCACTCACTGCAGGTATCCGGTGGCAAGACGAAAAACAAACGGATTTTGGACAGCAGTTTTTCGGTATATTCGGTCCATTCTCACGAGACACTAACGATGACGCGGTAACTTGGAAGATCGGCGTTGACTTCAATATCACCGACGATCACATGATTTATGGTCTTGTTTCGACCGGTTGGAAAAACGGCGGTACCAACCCGGGTGCTATAACTGGGGGTGCTATCTTATTGCCGGTTGGCTTTGAGCCTGAGGAAGTTACCTCATTTGAAATTGGCAGTAGAAATACCTTTATGGAGGGTCGCGTGCGCTTAAATATTACAGCCTTCTTTTACGACCATGAAAACCTCCAATATATTTTCGAAGATCCAGTGCCACATGGTGGCGGCACGAATACCATTCCAAACCTTGAAGAATCCGGGATTGAATCAGAGTTCAGTGCACAATTGTCTGAGACATGGCGCCTAGACGGCATGCTGTCTTGGCAAGATGGAAAAATAAAAGACGATCACTTTGCGCTCGATCCTATCGATTTCAGAGAGGCTTTGGCGCCCGGAATAGGCTATTACACTGATGGCGGGTTTGGCGCAAAAATGGGATTAGCCTATAGCACTAATCTTAAAGGCAATGAGCCGCCCAAAATGCCGGACGTTATGGCGCGACTCGGGTTAACAAATACCTACACGTTCGACAGCGGCGCAGAATTGAGTTCCCGTGTAGAGTATGTTCATAGAGGAAAAATGCAAGCTCGTGTCTTCAATAACCCCATGTACGATAATGTTCCGAGCTACAACACCCTCAACTTGAGTTTTTCATACGACATGGTCACCTCACCAATGACCTTCGGCCTCATAATTTCGAACGCTACCGATGAGGACGGCGTTAACAATATATTTAATAATCCGTTTGGTATCTGGTCGACTAGTAGCGAATATATCCCACCACGCGAAGTCATAGCATCCATTAAATACCGGTGGTGATATTGTTAATTGGGTTGGAAGCGAGTTAATTTTTTAGACATTATGGCGGTCTAGAAAATGAGATTGGGGATAAAGAAGGGTTCCGCGTGACTACTGGTCCTGTTCCAAATGATCATGATTGCGCCGGAACTCTCGAGGACAAACACCGTATTTGTTGCGGAATACTCGGCTAAAATGTGCGGAGCCGTTAAACCCCCATCGAAAACATATCTCTGAAATGGATAAGCCGGTGTGGATTGGGTTGATGAGATCCGCCTTACAACGCTCCAACCGACGACTACGTAGATAGTGGCTAAAGCTGGTATCGGAGCTCGTAAACAGCTTTTGCAAATACCTAGTAGAAACGCCATTTTCGGTCGCTACGAATTTCAGATTGAGTTCTGGATCACTCAGCATAGTTTCAATACTCTGGCATATACTATGAAAGTGCGCTGCCTTGACTCGCCCTGGGCCGCTCAAACCAAATACCGCTTGCTCCTCCCTAAGACTGCTTATAAGAAACTCGGTCAGCGACAACTCCACTGGACGGAGATCGCTTGCTGTCATATCTTCTATGGTCTCAGACAGCGCGCGAAGCATTCCTGCAAAAACATGATCGATACCAGAACGTGCACGCAAGTATCCAATGTTTAACGAGAGTGGTGAAAGGACCCGAGGACTTAAGGTCAAGCGCGGAATACGAATGTGCAATAAACGGAAATTCACTGGAAAACTCATGGTAGCCTCCCTGCGACAGGGACCATAAGCAATATCACCAGACGCCAACTCAACACATTTCCCCTCATGTATCAATTGAGCCTTACCCTCCAACACAATGATCAACCAAATTGCCTCAGGTTGTTGTAAATATCTGCCAGAAATTTCATGCGCGGCTGCATCGACGAGTGCAAATTCCATTCCTAAAGGCGACTCATGATACGAAAGTGAACCAAAAAATGAACGATCAACAGGCAAATCACCTACAGGCAAACACAGACGTCTCATGTTCTCGCGCCACGCGCCTGCGCGCATATCAGCAGGACAGTTGTCTAGGCTAAACCGCCACGCCTTTAAAGAGGGAGTTTGCACATCCATATTTTAGTTCTTTTATTGTCTTTCTTCGTTTAACGTTCTTGCAAAGCTACTAAATAGTGGGGTATTTAGCCTTATCGGGCAACCCTGAACGCGCCGTTATCGACCCACCCATTTTTTGCGCATCGGCCCACAGTTTTTGTTCATCAATCGTTGTGCAGTGACCTTCGTCTACTAAAATCTTACCATCCACCATTACGGTGTAAACACCACTCCCGGTGGCCGACCAAACCAACTGATTCATAACATTAAGTAAAGGTCTCCACTCGGGACGATCTGTGTCATGCAAAACAAGATCTGCTTTCTTACCAGGTTCGAGCGAACCAATTTGATCCTCTAACAGCATAGTGCGAGCCCCTCCCAATGTAGCCATTTCAAAGGCCTTTTCCGCTGGGAACATCTGGGGATCTTCCCTCGCATCCTTAAATAGACCAGCAACAAGGTAAGCAGCGCGCATTATGTCTGAATAATTAGAGGCGTTATTACCATCCGTACCGATTGACACGTTAATACCCTGCTGGACCATCTCTGGAAATTTTCCTACCTGGGTAATACCGTAAGATACCTTGAGAGCCGTTGTTGGGCAGTGAGCTACACTCGCACCCACCTCCGCGAGCACTTCAATTTCTCGATCACTTAACCTTACGCAGTGCGTCACTGCACACTTATTATCAAGTACTCCAATGTCCGCTAAATGAATAATAGGGCGTTGACCGAACTCAGCGATGAATCCCTTCGGATCCAAATTTGCAGGTGACATATGGAAACTCATACCGACATTGTGCTCATCCGATAGCTCTTTTGCGGCGCGCCATAAAGGATCGCTGCAAGTAGTATGGCCCACCACAATACTCCAGGCGGACACGAGATCCTTGGGGTTATTATAAGTCTCTAACTGACGTTGCAAATTAGCTATCGCCTGGTCTGTAGTTTGTCTGTAAATCGACGGCTCTGGGGGAAGATCCCATACCCATTTTCCAACACGACCTCGGATCCCTATAGTCGAAAGAACGTCCACCACATCATCCAGATAGTTAATAGTACCTGCCTCGAGAAAACTCGTAGTGCCACTACGTAACATTTCCGCTGATGCCAAGGTCGCTGATACCTTTTCCTCTTCCGCACTTTGCAATGCATAGAGCGGACATAGCCACTGAAAAACATTTTCCTCAAACGGCGTGTCATCTGGAACATAACCGCGCGTAATTGGTTCGCCGGTGATGTGAATATGTGAATTCACTAACCCGGGGGTGGCTACAAAGCGGTCGCCGCCGAGGCGTCGTACTGGATTATATTTTTTTTCCATATCAGTGGTTTTACCGACATCAATAATTTTATCGCCGTCCACTGCTATCGAGCCACGATGAATAATGTCGCGCGTCTCGTTCATTGTGACCACATACCATGCATCTACTAAAGTATCTATATCTTGCGGTGCCTGTACAGTCATTTTTATACCTCTACTTAGTTATGTAATTTAGTTGCAACATACACCATATTAAAACCTATAGGTTCAACAACCCTGATCGTTTCGAGTGATTGGCTCGATAACCAGTCATACATCTGTTCATGAGTAATCACTCCACCACGCAGAGTATTAGCCAGCATTGTCATACCCATCTGCACACCAAATGCATTCATCCTACGATTATTATCTGCAAAGTAATCTGCAACTACGAGTTTGCCGCCTGGTACGAGGGCGTCAACTGCTCGAGAGATAAGCTCCTTTGCCAATATTGGACCCTCGGTTCGACAAATATGACCAAGTATCACCAGATCGTAGCTTTCCTTTTCATAGTCAATATCATGGAAACTACCGGCACGAAACTCACTCCGCGCTAAAAGCCCCCTCTCCTGAACTCTCATTTCAGCCAAACCGATAATTTCGGGCAAGTCATTAATCACCGCTGTCGAATGTGGCGACTGCTCCATTGCAGCGATCGACCAAGGGGCGCAACCCGCACCAAGATCTAAAATTCGTAATCCAGGCGTCCGCTGCCAGCCAATTTTAAATCCTAATCGCGTAGCAACTCTATGTTGCGTTGGAAAGGTAGCCTGCACCAACGGGCCATAAGTGCCTGCAATATCGTCTTCAATCGGCTTGCTCACCTTACCGACGCGAATGGTCTCGGCTAAGTTAATCCAGTTTTCCAGTGGACCAGGGGATACCCTTACCAATGAAGCCATGGACGCAGGTCCATTTCTGCATAAGTACCGCTCGGCAGTTTCAGTCAACTCATATTCGTCATCGATTTGATCGAGAAATTCTAGGGTTACCATGCAATCTAATAAGTGTCTTAGATGCACTTCAGACACTTTTAAGTGAGCGGCAAGTTCTCCAACTTTTTGGTTACCTCGCAGCTCAAGTGCATCAAATATCCCAAGATCAATAGCTGCAACAAGCATCCAGTAAGTATTACCGGCTGTTATTACAGCCCAAACCGAGCCTGATGGCGGCGGCTTATAATCTCGCCAGGGGCGCCCAAAATGGGCCATAGTATGACTTTTCTTGATTTCAGGATATGGAGCGTCAGCGCTCATAATGACCTCACGGTTCTAAAATTATCTTTCCGAAAAAGTCGCCGTTGTGCAACTTTTCCTGTGCTTTTAATCCATCAGCAAGGGCAAAAACACTGTCAACCACGGAATCGAAGTTGCCACCGCAATAGGTATCCCAAGCAGGGCCAAACTCCTCGTATCTGTATGGATCTGAACCAAGTAATCGCAAGCCCATATGATACATATACCCCAAATTAGGAATGACCGGCGAGTTACCGGAGGTTCCACCACAGTTCACCAAACGCCCCCGAGGGGCTAAAGAAAACATGGAAGCAGCCCAAAGGGCTTCGCCCACATGATCAAAAACTACATCTACTCCCTTTCCGTCAGTCAATTCTCTCGCCCAAGCCGTAACGTCGGTTGTGCGATTATTGCAACAATGATCCGCACCAAGAGCCAGTGCTTTATGACACTTCTCTTCACTACCGGCTGTCGCCAACACTTTAGCACCAGCTCTTTTTGCCCATTGGATGCCCGCCATGGAGACGCCACTACCGGCCGCATGAATCATTAACGTCTCACCATTTTGCAGATTCGCCACATCAAACAATGCGTGGTGAGCAGTCATCCATACTGTTGGGAAAGTAGCTGCATGATGCCAGGACATGCCGTCAGGGATTCGGTATAAATGAGTTTCAGGAGCTAGGCATTGCTGTGCGTACCCACCATCAACATTAGCTCCGATAACACCCAATTCACCATAGAGATCTCCCCTACCCCTGAGCTTAGAATCCTCAGGCACGTGTGTAAGCGAGGGATCTATGAGAACCCTATCGCCGATATTAAAATGTGTGACCGCACTACCTATCTCTATTACAGTCCCGGCCACATCCATGCCGGCAATGTGAGGCAGAGTAAACCCCGGCATAGCAAACCAGCCATTACGTTGTATAACATCTAGATGGTTAACCGTTGTCGCGGCGACTTTAACAATAACATCACGCGCCTCAGGTATTGGGTCTGGAACTTCGGCGTAGCGAAGTGCCTCTGGTCCGGGTTGCTCGTATATTAGGGCTTTCAATACCTATCTCCTTTTATATAATTACTTCGTATTATTGGAATTTACTTTTACTACTCAAGAGTTTTGCCTAACCGATGTATATAAACGAGTTTATATTTGTTACTGCACATCACACGTTGCTGAGTCATGTTATCCCCAAACTTCTCGCGCCTTAGTGTAGACACCCTGATCGTAAGAAAACTCAACAGTATTGCCCTCCGGATCACGGACAAAACAGATGTAGCCTATACGTTTTGGCATTCGCACGGGTCCAAGCATTAAGCATCCAGCCTCCTTCGCTTTGGCGGCAACATCGTCTACTGATTGCTTATCTGGAAGCTCAATGCCAATGTGCGCAAAGGGTCCTAGCGATGGGTGCTTTACCGGCGCAAAGGGATCCTTTCCTTCGAAAAACTGCATTAACACGAGGACAAAAGGGTTCTCACTTTTAGTTTTATCCCCGAGCCAAGCCCCATAGCCATTTTCATCCTTCTCCTTATATAGCAGCTCGAGGTGGGTATACTCCTCATACCACACGATCGTCTTGTCGATATCTTCCGCATGCAGAGCAATATGGGTCCATGTACCACGGGGCACATGGAATTCATGGTTTGCTTCAAATTCTTCATTTTGCTGTTCATTACTCATATCGAATACCTCACTAAAAGTCTTATAAAATCGAATGTATCACGGCCTTTCAAAACGGTTCTTGAACATATGCGCACGCTGACTTGTCTAAAATTTCACGATTTAAAAAGGTCACGAACAACGGTATTAAGTCTGCGAAGCTTCTTTACCCTAGGTTAGATATTGCTATTCTCCGCATTCCCTAAATGAAAACCATATACCGCAGTACGTAAATCTAATACTCTAACGCATCTGTCAAAAAGGAGTCGTCTGAGTCAAATACGTAAGACCATCCCAATAATCTGCCCTTTGAATTATAAGATCGTCAGCTATCGTTACCATCATAACTCCTTGAATTTTTAAGGCACGTTGCCCTTCGTTTGCAGTCATTTGATAAGCAACTGCCACATTCATACCATCTTCTATAACTTTTTCAGTTATGTATCTTATGTTCTGAAACCTCACTAGAAACTCTACAAGGGCCTGACGATACTTCAGCCGACCTTGAAAGCACGAACCCAACAAGCCCATCTGTTCATTCCTAAAGTTCTCAGCCACATATTCCACTACACAATCGGGATCACCCGTCGAAAAAGAGCTGAGATATCTCTCTACAATTTCAGACGGTGACATATTTTGAAAGCTCCAAATCTCTTAATGAAGTCTTTAACACTTTTCCATAGTTATTTTTGGGAAGGTTATCGACCATCCTATAAATTTTTGGCCTCTTAAAACGAGCCATATTTTTAAGACAATACTGCTCAAGTATTTCCGAATCAATGAGCAGCGGGTCTTTCGGAACAATATAAGCAACAACAATCTCGCCCCATTCGCGATCCTCTCGCCCAATCACTGAAACTTCGGAGACTGAAGAATGACAAACGAGGATTTCCTCCACTTCTCGGGGATAAATA
>MDSY01046830.1_pt1 | contig 10365 bp, 1 predicted proteins | sample 811131 | NCBI WGS metagenome assembly MDSY01 (sample SAMN05326643, study PRJNA326480) | marine metagenome | isolation source: seawater | place: Atlantic Ocean: South West | collected 2010
ATGCGTAATTAGGAAAACTTGTTTGAGAGGTGAGCAGTTGGTATTAGGTGATATTCAATTCAGTATTAGCGCCAGGTCAAATCGAACTCGAACTTTTTGGGCACCGACAGGTTTGCCTCGTCGGCGCCGCTCCCCACCGCGCCATTAGCGAGGTCGCGCGCACTTAGGCGCGCTACTCGGCTACTACACGCGCTCGGGCGTAGATCAGGCCGGAGCAGGGTCCGGTTGATCGATCCCGGCTATCCGATACCGGCGGTGCCCACGACGTCGGATCTGGTTGGGAGTTGAACTTCCCTTCCCGAGGCATCTGCAATCCGGTTAGAGGGGTGCCATGGGGAAGGTGACGCCGCCCAAGAAGAAGATGGAGACGGTGCGTGTCCCGCCGTCGATACGTGATCCTCGCCCACCGCGGTCGCGGTTCCCGGGGTCGAACCGGGGTCGAACGGCCTCCCGGGTCCCATCGCCGCGCGTGTCCTCCGTTAGGTTTGCCGACTCTCAGATCCCTTCGACTGACTTCATCTCCCCGCCCTCCTTCGACAGCCGTCCGCCGTGAAGGCCCTGGTGGACAAGATCGTGGCCACGCCGTGCCTGCAGCTGGCCGACGTGTTCGGTCCTTTCGCGTGGACCTTCGGGAGGGTACGTCACCGGACCCGATATCCCGCCGCGACGCGCAGATCCCACCGCACCGCGCCCAACCGCCGCCGCCGATCGAACTCCCGAACGCTTTTTCCCCATCTCTGACCCATCTCACCTCCGTCCATCCCAAAACAGGGTGACTTTCACCACTGGATCGCGGTGTTGAACCACTTCGACGAGTTCTTCGAGCAGCACGTCAAGCCACGAACGGACCTCGAGCTGAAGGACGTGAGACGCGAGCCGTTTCCCCTGGCGCCGTGCCTCTGGATCCTCAAGGCGTCGAACGTCATCCTGGACAACTGCGCCAACAGGCACGTGTACGCGTCGTCGGAGCACCTCGCGTCGCTCCTGGCGCACGAGGACGATGACGTCGCGCTCGGTGCCCTCGGGGTCCTCGCGTCCGCCACGCGCAGGCCGCCGGGTACGCGATCCAGTAACAGATTCAGGGCGGACGCGAAGATGCGCGCGAGACTCGCGGCGCTGTGCGCGGGACTGCACGACGGCGCCGGCAAAGGTGGCGACGATGACGGGGCGAAGGAGTCATCCCGCCGCGGTGCGAGTGGCCAGTCGGTCGCGTCGTCCGCGACGGTGTTCGGCGTGAAGATCGGCGAGCACGACCTGGAGAGCGGGAACGCGTGCGACGTTCACTTTGAATTTTATTCCGAGGGCGACGGCTCGACGAGGCTCATCGCCGAGGATGTCCGCGCGGGGTCCCCGATGGAGACCGCGTCCGCGCTGGCCACCGCGCACGGCGTCCCTGACGATCTCAAGTTTACGCTGTACGCGAGGGTGAGGCTGGCGAAGCTCGCGGCGACGATGCGGGGCGCGTCGACGGCTACGCAGATTCGTCTGTGCGCTTTTTGCGTTCTCCTCCAGAGCGAGCTGACGGGAGATGGAGGCGGGGACGAGCAGGTGCTCCAGTTCGTCCGGGAACCGTCCCCGGAATTCGTCGCGGAGTTGCTCAGAATCCTACGGCTCGAGGGCGAGGGCGGGTGCCCCCCCGCGGTGGTTGGGCTGGCGTTGAGGGTGCTCGCGGCGCTGGCGGGCGATCGCTCGCACCAGGGCGGCGTCATCACCGCCATGCGCGCGGGCGGCCAGCCGCAGGTGTTCGCCGCGCTCGTGAACAGCGCGGTGCAGCGGCTCACCCAGGCGCCTTCGCCGCCCTTCGGTAAGCGGGTCGGCGAGAGTTCGCTGCCCGCGCTGGAGATTGAATCCATCAACGCCGAGGCTGACGCGCCGGTGCCCCTCGCCGAGGCGCTCGTCGCGCTGCTCGGCACGCTGGTCATATCCCACGGCGGGTGCCAGACCTTACGGGACGTGAGCCTGTTGCCCGTGTTGCTGCCGCTGCTGAGGAACAGGAACCCGAGGCACCTGCACATCGTGTCGCACGCGGTGCACGTGCTCGAGATTTTCATGGATTACGCCAGCGCGGCGGCGGCGGCGTTCCGCGAACTCGGCGGGTTGGACCTGGTGGTCGACAGGCTCTCGCAGGAGACCAAGGACGCGCTCGATGAGTTCGAGCTCACGCACAAGGAACGGGATACGGAGGAGAAGGAGAAAGGGAGCGTGCACTTGGTGTCGTCGCAGCGCAGGGTGCTGATCAAGGCGCTGATGCGCGCGATGGCGCTGACGAATTTTTCACCCGGCATGGGTAACGTCCCGGCGGCGGGTCTCGACGACGGCAAGCTGTGCCTCGCGCTGAACGACATCTTCGGCAGCACCAGGTTGTTCGGCAGCGGCGTGTTTTCGCTCGCCGCGAACCTCCTGTGCGACGTGATGAACCACGAGCCCACCAGCTACTGGAAGCTCGAGAAGCACGGCACCCCGGAGGCGTTCATCGCGGCTTGGGAGAAGCCCAAGGAGCACGCGCCGTTGCCCTCCGCCGACGCGCTCGCGTGCCTGCCGGTCACCCTCGGCGCGCTCTCGCTCTCCGCGGAGGGTCTGGAGAGGGTGAAGAAGTCCAAGGCGCTAGACGCCCTCGTCGACGCCTTCACCACTCGCACCTACGCCAAGCTTCTGCAGGGCGAGACGGCGAGCACGATCGGCGGCAACCTGGACGAGCTGCTCAGGCACGTGCCGTCTCTCCAGGACATGGGCGTCGATCTCGCGGTGGACGTGCTCAGGCGCCTGGTGGAGCTGGGCGGCGGCGTCGTGGAGACGTCGGACAAGGACGACAAGGACCCGGTCAAGAAGGCAAAGACGGATGCCGACTCCAGCCCGGGCACCGCGAGTGATTCGCCCAAGGGGATGGACACGGACTCCGCGGAGAAGGACACGTCGACGGAGCCCGGGACGGAGAAGCAGTTCTCGCCGTCGTTTCTCATGGAGGCGGTTGCCAACGCGTCGCACCTCATCGACAGCATGCTCCCCACGGACGAGTGCGGCCAGAAGTTTGTGGAGCGGGGCGGGATGCAGCTCCTGATTCAGCTGCACACGCTGCCGCTGCACGGAGCGAGCTTTTCGTCATCCTCGCAGTGCCACGCGCTTTCCGTCACGCTACGCGCGCTCGCGGGGCAACACTCGAAGGAGCTCGCTAAGAAAGTGCAGGTTTCTCTCGGCGCGGCGGTCGAAAAGGCGATACTCGCGATGAGCCACGGCCACGAGGATGGGTTTTATCCGCCTTATGGACCGTTGAGGGATTTCGAGTGGGCCTGGATCAAGAAGAACGACGGTGTAGGGGACGCTGTGTGGGAAACCGTCGGCCACGGCGCGCCCAACCCTTTGCCGATGGATTCAACCGCGTGGAAGGCGAAGAAGGTTCGCGCGGCGCTCGCAAACGCCGAGGCGCTGCTCAACCTCGCCACCACGCTGATCCGGTCGTCTCCCGGCATGCTCCCGACGCTGTGCAGCGGCGACGACAGCTGGACCTCGCACCGGTCTCACGACGCGAACGGGTGGGTCCCGGGACTGATCACGAGGATCTCGCACCTCCAGCGGCTGGTGCACGCCACCGCCGCGGCGCTTCAAGACGAGGGCGGATTGAGAAAGATGGAGATGGAGGAGAGGCAGAAGAAAATCAAGGAGTACGTGGTGGAGTGGTGCAAGCGAACGGGCGGGCAGGAGAAGGATCTCGAGAAGGACCCAAACGTGGATTCAAAGATCCTCATGGCGAAGCAGGCGGTGGAGGTGTTGCAGCTCATGCAATCGCTGCAGTCGCTGTCCAACCACTTCGTCACCTCGCACAACTACTTTTGCTCTTCCCTCGCAAAGGCTGCGAGCGGCATCAAGCACAGGCACCGCGAAGAATACTCGGTGCAGTCGCGAGGCGCCGCGTGCGAGCTCGCGGTGCAGGTGTGCTGCACCCTGGAGACAATCGCGGGGTTTGAATTCAAAGAAACCGAAGACCACCGGGACTTTAGGTGCGCGCAGAGGGCGTTCGACGACGTGTACGCGATTCTCATCGACTCCAGGCGCCGATGCAGCCAGGGTTTGGTGCTCAATTACATGCGCCAGCACTACAAGAGACGAGCCGATTCCACCGCCACCGACGGTTCGGGCCTCGACTTGATCGCCGAGGCTTTCGCCGTCGTGTGGCAGCAACACCGCAGGTGCGTCGAAAAGGCGGACGCCGCGAAGGCTGCCGAGAAGGACCTGAAAGACCCGGTCGCTCAGATGACTCTCGAGACGGAGGCGGAGAAGTGGAAGACCCGCGCCGACGTCATGGAACACGCGCTCAAGACGGGCATCGGGCTGATTCAGCAGCTCACCAACGTCGCCGTGCTCATGGGCTCGTCCGTGTCCGCCACGCTCCTCACCGCCACGCTCCCAAAGTTTCGCGAGCCGAACGACGTCGCCAAGAAAACCGAGACGTACGTCAGCGGCGTGCTGGGTCTGGACGGGATCATGACGAGAAACGACGCCGCGGTGTTTGAGCAGAGCATGACGGAGCCCACCGCGGCGGCGACGGCTAAGCAGTTTGCGGATGCGTTGCACGCCGCGATGCTCCCCGCGCTGATGAAGGTTTGGAACTCGGGACGCCTCAAGTCGTGCCCCACGCAGGTGCTGGTGGTGCTCATGGCGGCGATGCGGCACCTCCGCGACGGGACCGGGAGGGTGGATGCGTTCGAAGGACCCCCGAGGCGGAGCCGCGGCGCGAGCGGCGCGGCGGCGCGTCTGCTCGGCGGCCTCGCGCCGCCGCCGCCTCCGCCGCCGCCGCCCTTCGATCCGTCGCCGACGATGATGGCGTCGATCCAGGAGATGGGTTTCTCGGAGCCGCAGGCGAGGGCGGCGCTCGTGGCGGTGCGCGGGCAGTCCATCGAGATTGCGATGGAGTGGCTGTTCACGCACCCGGAGGAGGCTACCGCGGCGGACGAGGCTGCCGCGACTGCGGCGAACGCCGCGACGCCCGCGCCCGCGGAGACAAAGGAGGAGGAGACAAAGGAGGAAGAAATCACGCCGTCGCAGGATGAGCTCGCCAAGGCGATGGCGATGTCCATGGACGAAGCCGAGACTGCGGACGCCGCCGCGCCCGTGTCCGCGGAGCCCAAGATTGAGCTCATCCCGCAGGAGGACCTCATCGCCGACGGGCTCCCCGCGACGGCTTGCCTGCGCACGCTCCTGGACCGCGACTGCGCGATGCCCGACGCGGCTGATTTGATCGAGCCGATGATGGACATATGCCAGGTGAACGAGGACATGGCGTTTCCGTGCGTCACGCTCTTCAAAGCCGCGGTGGGTCCCGCGAAGGAACCCGAGCAGAAGAGCGCGATGACCAAGATTTTGCGGATGGTCGTCACCGCGTTCGACGCGGAGACGTTCTCGGAGCCCGATCTGTACACCAACGCCCGCTTCCTCGCGCTCCTGCTCTCGGACAGAAACGGCCTTCGAGAAATCGCGGCGGCGGTCGACGATTTCAACGTCCCTTCGTCCGAGCCGAGTGGCGTGCAGGCTGCGCGCGCCGGCCGCGTGGAGACGAACATGCTCGTGGATTTCACCGACCGGGTCCTCTGCGCGCTCGAGCGCTTCCTCGCCGAGCACGAAGAGTCTGGTTCGGCGGTGATGCCGAAGTGGTTCTCGACGCTCGTGCTGGTGATCCACGCCGTCGCGCAGTGGCGCGGGGTTAAGCCCATGGAGTTTGACAAAACCTCCAACGAGTGGTCCGCCAAGCGCCGTCTTCATCCAATCCATGGCTTGCGGACGAACCCTATGGATAACGGTAAGCTGAACGCCGCGGCTGAGAGGCACGAGACGAACCCGGCGGATGCGCTAAAGTCGGTCATCGGGTCACCGATGGGTTACCTCGACGACGACGCCTGCGACCGCGCGACGAAGCTGTGCGTCGACGTGTTGCTCCTAACTGAGACCCAAGGCGAGACGGTGGACCCGTCGACGACCATCGCGGGCGCGTTGACGTCGGACGAGGACGTCGGCGGCGTGCAAGCCGCGCTTCAGCTCCTGTCGCACCTCACCAAGGACCACAAACGCGCCGGCGTGTTACTCAAGCCGAGAAACTGCGTCAACGCGTTGTTTAACCTTCCGAGGAAGTTCGCGTTCGCCGCGTACGATGCGCTGGCGTCTTCGATCCTCCGGCACGTGGTCGAGGACCCCGAGGTGTTGCAAGCGGCGATGGCGACGGAGATTCACACCATCCTCGACGACCGCGGTAAGGTGAACTCGCGGCGTTTCATGCCTCTGGCCATGCCGGTCATCTCGCGCGATCCCGCGTCGTTCGTCGCCGCGATGGAGAAGTGCTGCGTCATCACGCACCCGAGCGGTCCGGGAGTCGACCCGCGGCAGTCCGGGTTCATCGTCCACCTCAAGAAGAAGTACATCGACGAGCAGATTCGCGAGGACGGCCTGGACCCGAGGTTCGACGTCACCCCCAAGGAGAAGGAGGCCTACCTCTGGACCCCGAGTACCAGAGATGTACCGAAGGAAGGAGCCAAGGAGACGCCGTCCAAGAGCCAGGGTAAAGGCCACGGGAAGAAAAAATCGCACCCGTCCTTCGCCACGGTTCTCCAGGCGCTCATCGACGCCGTGATGGCCTATCCCACGGATACGGAGCGATCCGCGCAGGCTGAAGCCGCCGCCGATGCCCCCGCGGTGGACGCGATGGACACGTCGCTCGAGTCCACCGGGCAGTCCGGCGATGAAAACTCAAAGGTGAACGCTCCGTCGCTCGCGGCGGTTCGAGCGTCCCTCGCGCTTCGACTGCTCACCGACTTTACCCTCGTGTACGGCGCCGCCGCGGGCCAGATATTACGTATGGACGGCCAGTCGGCGGCACCGACCGAGGGCGCCGCCAAACAAACCGGCTTGCTCAAGCACGTCCTCTACGTGCAACTCCCGGAGGCCAAGGCTAAGCTGGGCGAGGCGGACAAGGACGGCAAGCCCGCGGCGGGCGGGTGGGACGGCGGCGAACGAGCCGCGTACCTCCTCCTCGCGTTGTGCGTCAGGTCGTCGGAGGCGAGACGACGGGTGCTGCACGAGGTGAGCGTCGCGCTCAAGTCCGAGGACGGGCTGAAGGATACCAAGTCCGATAAAGAAGGACCGGGTCCCGCGCGAGCCTTCGTGGACCTCGTCAACGCGCTCCTCGCGTACGCTGGGGGTAAGCCGGGTGGTAAACCGGAGGGGAAGGATCTCCAGAGGCGGTACGCGGGCGACCTCCAGCGGTGCATGAAGGATGCGGATCTGTTACCGGCGATGTGCGCCGCGCTGAACCGCGTGGATCTCAACGACGGCGCGGCGCCCGTGCTTGTCAACGCCATCCTTCGCCCCCTCGAGGTGATGACCCGACCGGTTAAGCTCGAGGCGGACAAGGACGGCAAGCCCGAGAGCAAGGTTCAACCGCGGCTCTCGCAGGGCGCGGGCGACGCCGGTCAAACCGCCGCCGCGACCACGCCCGCGGCTGAGCGCGCGCGTACCCGCAGGCAGAGCACCGAGGGTGAGCCCGGGAGCGCGGGACGTCTCGCGCGCACCGCCACCATGGCTGCCGAGCACGACCCGGAGCAGATGGCCCAGCTCGAGCGGGTCGCCGGGCAGATGTTCGAGTCGATGGACCGCGACGGCGACGACGAGGAGGACGAATCGGGCGAGGAGGAATCGGGCGACGAGGACGAGTCCGGCGAGGAGGAGTCCGGGTCCGACGAGGACTCCGACGAGGACTCCGACGGCGAGGCGGACATCGACCTCATGGACGACCACGAGGAGCAGGAGGTTGCCATGGTCGAGGGCGACGGGGATGAAGAGGAGGAGGAGGACGCCGCCGCCGTCGATCACGGGCACCACCACGGCCACGACGACGACGACGAGATGGAGGCTTCCGACGAGGACGCCGAGGACGAAGACGAAGACGAGGACGAGGATGAGCACGACGAGGAGGAGGGCGCCGAGATCAACATCGAGGACATCGACGGTGAGAACGAGGACGACGACGATGAAGCCGGCGGCGACGACCGGTGGGACGTCGACGACCAGGACGACCGGTTCGACATGCTCTTCCCGCCCTTCGACGAGCACGGCACCAACGGCGCGGGCGGCCCGCCCCCCGGCGGATGGGGACCTGGCGAGATCGTCCCGCTGCACGGCCACGCGCACGGCGGGATTGCCGGCGAGGAGGAGGGCGACGTCATGCACTTCGGCGGCGACGACGACGACGGTATGGACGACGAAGCCGGCCTCGAGGATGGCGCGAGGCTCGCGGAACAGCTCCAGGGTCTCATCGGCAACATCGCGGAGCAGGTCAACGCGCAGAACGGAGGCCAGATTGGAGGTCCCGCGCCGGTGGTGGAGCTGAGGGTCCGCGACAACAGGCTCCGCGAGTTGGTCATGCGGCAGGGCGGCCGCGCGGTTTTGAGGCCGGGTGACGTCGGCGGGCTCATGGGCGCCGGCGGAGCCGAGGGCGGCGCCGCCGCGGCTCGCGCGCGCGGCGGCAACCTCGGCGGCGGCGGCATCCTCTCCGACATCTTCAACCTCCGAAACTCGCTCGAAGAGGCTCGAAGGAGCAACGCCCCAGCCGCGTCGAGAAGGGGCTTCGCCAACTCGACCGCCGCGGGCATCGCGACGGACGCGGAGCTCATCTACGATCCCACGCGCGGCGCCGGCGGCGTGGACCCGCTCGGGCACCCGCTCCTCGGTCGCCGGCCCGTGGAATTCGGACGCGCGACGAACGCGTCCGGCGGGGCCAACGCCGCGGGGATGCACTCGGTGCTGGCGTCGATATCGGGCGAGATGTCGAGGCTCGCGGTGGGCCCGGGCGGCGGCAACATGGGCGCGCCAGCCGCCGACGGCCGCGGCGGCTTCCAGCTCATCGGCGGTAACAACGACGGGCGTTTCCTGGTCCTCCCCGAGGTTTCCGACCTCGGATCGCTGCTTCGAGTGGAACGGTCGGATGGCAGCCGCGGCGGAGTGGACGCGGGCGGCGCCGGCGCGGGTGAGGACGGCGGACGGCGGTGGGACCCGCCCCGAGTCGGCGACGCGCGCGCGGCGACGTGGGCAGATCCCAGCCGCGGCAGTGTCGCGCCTCAACACCTCAACCCGGGCCTGGACGCGGCTGCCAGCGACCTGGAGGCGCACCTCGCGGGTATTCTCCGAGCAGAGCCAAGGCCCGCGGCGCCGGTGCCCGCGCCCGCGCCAGCGCCCGCGGCGCCCGAGCCAGAGAAGCCCGCGGAGGGAGACGTCGAGATGTCGGCTGAGCCCGAGCCGGTGCCGGTACCAGAGCCAGAGCCGGAGCCCACGCCGGCGCCCGTCGTGGAGGCACCCGCTCCCGTCGTGGAGGCACCCGCTCCCGTCGCCGCTGAAGCGCCCCCCGCGGCGGCCGAGGGCGACGACGACGAGGATGACGACGAGCCCGAGCCCGAGGAGCAGCCGATCGACTCCGAGTTCCTCAACGCCCTTCCCGCCGACCTACGCGAGGAGCTCCTCGCCACCAACGCGCATATCGCCAGGCTCAACCGACGGAGCACGAGCGCCGACGCGTCCACCGCGGCTGCCGCTCAGACGCTCGAGCCCATCGACCCGTCCTTCATCAGCGCGCTCCCGTACGACATGCAGGCGGAGGTTGTCCAGCAGCAGAGCCGCGAGGTTGCCCGCGTCATGCGCGAACGCGCCGCGGATGAAGCCCGCCGGTCCGCGCAGACCGCCGCGGACGCAGCCGCACAGGCTGCCGCCGCAGCAGCCGCCGCGCCCGAAGGTGAGGGGCGCACGGAGGCGCAGAGAGCCGCCGCGGAAGCAGCCACCGCAGCCGCGCAAGCCGCCGCGCAGGCGGGCGGAGCCGCGCAGGGCGACATGGACAACGCGTCGGTCATCGCGTCATTCCCCGAGGAGCTTCGCCAAGAAGTTCTGCTCTCCGCGGACGAGTCCGTGCTCGCGACGCTGCCCGAGGCGCTCCAGGCTGAGGCCAGGACCTTGCGCGAGAGGCACGCCGCGCACATGCAGCAGTTTCGCGCGGCGCCGGCGAGAGCGGCGGCGGAGGCAGCCGCCGCCGACGGCTTGGAGGACGACGACGAAGCCGGCGGGACCGCCGCCGCCGCGTTCTCGAGGCAGCTCAGGACCATGCTCGGGCTCACCGGCCCGGGCCCGCTGGGCGGGGGACGCGGGCGCGGCGCCGGTTGGGCCGGGGGTAACACCGCGGCGGACCGAGCCGCCACCGCCGCGGGGCTCACGGATCCAGTCGTGGACAGAAACGCGTTGCTCACGCTCGTCAGGCTGCTTCGCCTGGCGCCGCCGCCCACCAAGGGTTTGCTCCCAAAGGTTCTTCTCAACCTCGCGGCGCACGGATCGACCCGTGAC
>MDSY01044638.1_pt1 | contig 10364 bp, 6 predicted proteins | sample 811131 | NCBI WGS metagenome assembly MDSY01 (sample SAMN05326643, study PRJNA326480) | marine metagenome | isolation source: seawater | place: Atlantic Ocean: South West | collected 2010
ATCAATTTGGTAATAGTTTAACAGGAGTAGAACTTATTTCTGGTAGAAATAATTCGGGTTGTTACGCTCATACTTCAGACCAGATTTTTAAAGCGAATGCAGCAAATAATCATATTTGTCATATTGTAGCAAAGCATCATGCATCACAATACTGTAAACCGGATAATTTATCTGTAATAAATGATGATGTGGAATGTGAATCAATTATACAAAAAAAGAACATGCTTAATGAACAACAAGAGTCATTTATAAAGAAGATAAAAATGGAAAATGAACAATTAGATAAATTAATTGAGAATTATAAACAAAACAACAAAAACAAGGAAATTGAATATTCAATAAATATGGATGAATTTAATGCAAGATTAAAGGAGAGATATGATATATTAGACTCTCAATATAACGAAAATAATAAATATATTGATGAATATAATTGTAGTGCTAAAAATGTAATAAAGTTACAAGAAGTGGAAAATAAAAACATGTCTCTTATAAAAGAATATGAATTGTACAAACTTCAAAATGAATATAAAAGAAATGAGGCAAATGAATACGAATTAATCAATTTAAGATACAATCGTGAAATAAAAGATGCAGAATATAGAAAACAAATTCAGGAACAAAAATTAGAGAACGATAGAAAAAGAGGTGAATTACAAAAATTAATGGATTCTAATTTAGTAAAAAAGCAAAAAGAAGCACAAAAACTTGAAGAACAGCGCCAAGCACAATTTTTAGAAGAAAAAAGAAGAAAACTTGCTGAAATTGCTGTAATAGAGGAATTAAAACGTCAAAAAGAATATGAAATTATAAATCGTAAAAAACTATTGATGCAAGAGCGTATTAAATCATTAGAAGAAGCACAAAAAATAGCAAAATCAAAAGAACAAATTGAAGCTTTAGAAAATGCTAATAAAAATGCTGTTAAAGCATTGAAAGGATTGGAGCACAGTATTCAAAATATGATTAAGAAACATAGAAATAAACGACAAGCTTTAAAGAAACAAATTCGAAATATCAAATATAAACAAGATGCTTGTGCTGACAATATAGATCAGGTACTGGGCGCAAAAGGAAAAGAATTTGATGATCTAAAAAAATGTACAAAATTTAATATACAAATGCAAAAGATTCAACCAGTTTATTTCTAAAATATATAAAATATTATTAACTAATAATGGTAAACAATAACAATTTTTATGACAAATATTTCGATATATTTTTTAGATGTATATTTTTATTTTCAATACTACTACTAGTATCTATATTTGTAAAAGCATATATTGCAAAAAAAAATAAAAAAGATAAAAAAGAAGCCTTTTTTAATTATAAAACTGGTGTTGCGTGTAGAAATACAAATTCCGGTGGAAAAGTAAACTGGGGATATGGATTAAGAGCTTTTCATATTGGTGCTGCTGGACCTGCTAATAATGATGGTAAACAAATTATGTCTTGGGACCATAATCGTATTAAAAACGAATGTAAAAAAATTGCAGAAAGTAGATTTGGTAAAACCGGATATAGTGGTATTAGCGTGCATCATACTGGTCCTTGGTTTACTCGTGGATGTGATATATATCACAAACAAACTAAACCAATTGAAACTATTCCCTATTCAGGTAAAAATTGTTATATAAATCCTGATTTTGTTCCATTAGTGCCAGAAATAAAAGGATGTACAAATCCGGAAGCAGATAATTATAATCCAAATGCAAATAAAGAAAATTATAGTTGCATAATCACAGGATGTACAGATCCAGAAGCAAATAATTTCAATCCTAATGCAAATACTAATGATAATAGTTGTATATTACCGTCACCTGTTCTTCCACCATTAAATACTGAACCAGAAGTAATTGAATTAAAAAAAGATGAACAATGTAATACTGATATTATAAATGATATTACAAAATGCTATGGTTGCGACAAGAACCCCCCAACACAAAGTTGCAGTAAAGTACCAGAGGATAGATGTATTTCTGGGAGATATGTTTGTGAACCGGGTACAGTCAACAATGGCAAAGATTGTCCAATAGAAAATAGAATATATTGCAAATGGCATGCAGACGAATGTATAACAGATTGTATTGGTGGAACAAACAACAATAATTGTACAATAAATTTTGATAAAGGTTTTTGTGTTTCTAGTAATAATATTGCAGAAGAAGAAGGAAAACACAAAATAGACAATGTTGATGTTGGATTAGAAAGTATTGATAGAAGCATTGAATGTTATAATAAAGCAAAACAACAATATGGTTCTAGTTTAAGTGCAATAGAAATTGTTTCGGGTATTGGTGATGGTGCTGCAGGTTGTTATGCGCATACTTCTCCTACCATTTTAAAAGGTAGTAACAATAATAATGCAATATGTCATGTAATTGGTAAAAATAGTATATCTGATCCACAGTTATGCAATTTATCTGTAATTAATGAAAACAGTGAATGTTCTGTACTAATTACTAGAAAGCAAGAACTCAAAAAAGAATATGAAGATGTTTATTCAACAATAGTTCAAAATAATAACCAACTACAAAATCTTATAACTAATAAGAGTGATAAAAATCTAACACAACTAGAAAATATTTATGGAAAAAATAAATCAGAAATGGACAATTTAAAAACAGAAAAATTACAATTATTATCTAATGTCCGCGACGCTGAAATAAAACAAATAGAAAGTGCAATATCATGTAGTGCGGAAGATACAATTATTTTAATGGATTTAATCAATGACATATTCACATTGAATAGTTCAATAATAGCACAACAAATTCAAAATAGCAATTTAAGACAAATTGCTAACAAACTAGAAATAATTAGTTTAGAAGAAAACGCTATTATAAGAGCAGAACAGCATATGCAAAAATTACAAGAACAACAAGAAGCTCATAATAAACAATATGAAGAAACTAAAAGATTATTAAATGAAAAACTTCAAAAAGATAAAGATGAAGCTCTTGCCAAGGAAGAAGAAAGAATTAGGTTATATAAAGAATATCAAACAAAATTACTTGAAGAACAGGCGAAAATCGAAGAAGAAACAAGACAAAAAGAAGCAGAAATTGCTAAACGGGAAGTACTATTACAAGAGGAACGTCTAAATGCATTGATAGAAGCTGAAAAACTAGCACAAAGTAATGAACAAAAAAATGCACTTAATTATGCAATTAATAGTGCTACAAATAAATTAAAAAACCTACAAAATGAATTAAATGAAATGAATAAAAATCATGCAAGTGCCAGACTTGAATTACAAACAGAATTTGCAAAAATTGATTATAAAGTCAAGGCTTGTAATGATAATATTCAACAAGTTAGAGGTGCAAAAGATAAAACATCTGCAGATTTAGAAAAATGTGGATTATTTACTAGACAAATGCAAAGAATTGAACCAGTATTTTTCTAAACATTTATATATTTTAATTATTAATGAGATTAAGTAATAACATTTATATGTATGTATTCCTCCTGGTTGTTATTTTACTTGTTTTTATATACAGAACTAAATACTTGTTAAAAGAAAGTTTTTCAAATGGATCTTGTGGAGATCGTCAGAATCTAATAGGTCAGTGTAATGCAGCAAATAATAATGAATCATTATGTGATAATGCATATAGCATTAAAAATGTTGGTGGATCAGATGGTTTTGTAAAGTGTAAATTTCGTCCTAGTGATAGGAGCTGTATTATTTCAAATGAATCTTGTGAAAAAGAACCTATGCCTTTTGTAAGTTTGAATCCCTCAAATAATGTAGCAAATAATGTACAAAGTGGTCATAAGAATGATGTAATATGTAGTCCAAATGATGGCAAAACTCGCGGCGGATTGAGAGCTTTTCATATTGGTGCTGCCGGACCTGCTAATAATGATGGTAAACAAATTATGGGATGGAGTAGAGAACGTATTGCAAATGCATGCAAAGATGTAGCAAAAGGACAATATGGTGAAAATGGATATAGTTCAATTACAGTACATTCAACTGGACCATGGTTTACTCGTGGTTGTGCTATACACCATGGTCAGTCCAATAGAGTCAATACATCACATTATCCTGGTAAGGCGTGTTATTTTAATTCTAAATATACTGGTAATTCTACATTTGGTTGTACTGATTTTACTGCAGATAATTTTAATAATAAAGCAAATGTAGATGATGGAAGTTGTGTAATAAAAGGATGTACCATTTCTAGTCCAATTCGTGCAACAAATTATAATAGCAGAGCAAATGTAGATGATGGAAGTTGTATAATAAAAGGATGTACAAATCCGTTAGCTTCAAATTATAAGATTACTGCTAATACAGAAGACGGAAGTTGTTTAGTTGGTGGATGCACAGATCCTAATGCGAAAAATAGGAATTTAAACGCAAATTATGATGATGGTAGTTGTGAATATATAAAATATGGTTGTATGCAACAAGGTGCAGAAAATTATGATCAAAGTGCAGAAAAATCAGATGGTTCATGTTCATGGCCTAATCCGCCACCTTCGAATTATTATTCAACTGGTTCATGTGGAATACAATATGATTCTGGAATATGTGTAAAAGATGATGGACAACCTCAACAATTAGGAATACATAAACTTGATAACATTGACAAAGGAACATCAGATGTTACTAGAAATTTGGATTGCTATAAGAAAGCAAAAATTGAGCATGGTGAAAATTTAAAAGGTGTTCAGATTTTATCTAAAAATGAAGGAGCAAGTGAAAGTGGTTGTTATGCTTATACCAATGATGTTTTTAAAGGTTCAAGTAGTGAAGCAAAAGGTGAAATATGTCATATTATTGGAAAACACAGTATGACTTGTCAAATGGATATTAAACCAGAAGAATGTGATTCTATTTTAGAGAGAAAAAAGATGCTTAACTTACAATTAGAAAACATAAACAAACAAATAGAATCATCAAATAATGATTTGCAAAATATTGTTGAAAACAATACTAATGAACTTAAAAACAGATATGGTGTTACAACTTTGTCTAATTTCGAAAATAATGAACAAATAATAGTAACAGAGCAACAAAAAGAACTAAAAGGTAGATTAGACTTAATTGAACTTTCACACGAAGGTATAGAAAATGATTCTGATATTCCAAATCCATATTTAACGAATTGTACAAATGAAGTATCCTTAAAACTTATAGATGAAAGCAATAAAGAATTAGCATTAAAAAAGGACAATGAAAGACTACGATTTTCAACTGAATTAATGAAACGTAAAATTGCTAGAATAAAATTAATGAATCTGCGTTCAGATTCTGAACTAAAAGAAACAGAACACAATCTGCAATTAGCAGAACAAGAAAGGGCTAATAAAGCTGAACGTGAAGCTTTGGAAAATGAGTTAAAAGCACGTGAAGAAGCAGAAAGAGTAAGAGCTCTTAAAGTTAAACAAGAACAAGAAGCAGCATATTTAGAAATGAAACTACAAAAACAACAAGAAATTGCAAAACTAAATGATGAAAAAATGGCAAAAGAATATGAGCATCAATTAAAAACAATTGAACTCGCAGAAGCTAGAGCAAAAGCATTGGAACAAGCTAAAGAGTTGGCTGAAACAAAAGAACAAATAAATGCCCTTGATGAAGCATTAAAAGATGAGCAAAAGAAAATCGAAGAACTAAAATCATATATGAATAACCTTCGAAATAAACAAATAGCTGAGAGAGCTGAGTTGCAATTAAAAATAGATCAAATGATTTTAGATTTAGAAGAGTGTAATGAAACTTTGAAAAATACTATTGCATTATTAACAGAAGTAGAAAAGAATGTCGCAGAATGTTCATTATTTGTAAGACAAATGCAAAGATTACAACCTACTTTAATTTAATAACATTTAATTAAATAAATTAATTGCTTGTTCTCTCCAATATTCTATTGTAAGTTTATCTAATTTTTGTGAAAACATAATATGCAGTTTTTTATAGGCGTTATTTAGTAAATTTTCATTAATATCTGCCCAATTATCTACAATTAAAACTGGTAAATCATCATATAATCCAGCATCACTTAAACTATCTTTTTTTACAATTGGTATACACCCTAGGTGTATTGCTTCCCATGTTCTATAACAATTTAATCCCCTTCCAGCTGGACTTACTACGAAAGCATATTTAGATTGGTTTTTATAAGTTTCTTCCATCGATATTCTATCATTTTCAATAAAACATAATTCACTAGGTATTCTTTTTAAAGCGGCCTCTCTTTCACCAGGGTTTGTGCGTATACCTTCTTTAGTCGCAAAATTAATATAACATAGCATAATTCTTTGTTTTGGTGCTTCTAAATTAACTTTATTAATTAATTTCTGCTGTTCTAAAGCTCCGTTTGCCATTTTTTCCGGATTGGCTATTAGAGTTTTGTAATGCTCTCTGTTGCCGCCGTGGCACCCTTTAAAACCTATTGGCATTGGTATTGCTTTTGGATGAGTAAAAGTAATATTTTGTGCCAACATACCTTTAAAATTTTTTAATTCACACAACTTGTCAAACATATTTTTTTTCACTGAATGCCAGTCTAACCCTATACATATAACAAAAGGTGTCTCCTTTGGAATATATTCAAACCATTCATTAAATTCATCTGCTTTAGCAAATATAATTGCATATGAATTATTATTTGATTCATTTATAAACTCATATGATCGTGGCTTAAAATATGATGTACTTACTAAAGCCATTAGTGAGGTTTGACTTACTAATTTAACATTTTTAAAAAAATTATGAAATCTTGTTATGGTCATTTTAAATAATACATAAAAAATAACAAGATCTCATAATTTAATAAATTAATTATTTAATAAATATTCTAGGGATAATAATAATATTCAGGAAAATTGTTATTTTCTCGCCGCGCAGGTGCTGCAGGCGCGGGTGCGGGCGCAGGCGCAGGCGCGGGTGCCGCCTCGCGTCGATGTTGCCTCTGGCGCCGACGCCGTCGCTTCTCGCTATTTTCTATCTCGTGCATAATACTTCTTTCTACAATATGCATTTCTGTTTTTAAGTTCATTGGTACATGGTTATCCGCTTCAGGAGGCATTTTAGAGTAAATATTCATACACCACCAGTCAACAACACATTTTGAATATATTTTCCCAAACTTTTTAGTCCTAATATGAAAATCATATGATTTTATACAAAGATATACAACTTCATCTATTTTTTTTGAACATATTCTTATCAAATCTAATAAACTTTTTTCAAGATTTTCATTAGACCTAAACGAGTATAACAAACGATTCGATTTCCATTTGTATTTTTTAGTATAATCAATATTGTTTAAACCAATATCAATAACTTTTATCATAGTTTTATTCAAATAACTGAACATTTTTTGCATATGAATCTTTATTTTATCTTTAGTCCAGCCGTATTCATTAAGAGGCTTTCCAAATAATGGATCATTTTCCAATGATTCAATATCTGATTCTTTGAAATGCTCTTTAATGATTCTGCTTATATTCAATGGTTCATCCAAATTATATTGCAAAACATATTCATCCACATCTTTCAAAAAATTTATAAAACGAGAATATAATCCAATTAGATTAATACTTTGTAAACATGTTTTATATTTGGGTCTGTGTGTTGGATCAAACTCAAATATTTTGATTAATAATTCATTAGGTAAATCATGTAACATGATTGAATAAGTTTTATTAATATTTATTACATATGTTGATTATGTATTTAATTCAATTGTATCATAATGTTCATTTTTTTGAATATTATTTATAATTGCATTCTTTATATCTTGCCAAACGTCTTAGACTACCATTTGGTGATTTTAAACAATTTTGTCTATTACCAAACATTATCAATTTTTGTCTTGCTCTTGATACTAAAACACAAGTTCTTTTTTTAGTAAGAAATGATGTTGGTGTTGATTTAACTAATGATACTATAACAATTTCAGCTTCATGACCTTGAACGGAATCTAATGTCATAATAGTCACGTTAAAATAATATTGTTTGAAAATATTTTCTAGCAAATCACATTGAGCTTTGTATGGTGAAACAAGGAGTAAATGTTGTCCAACAGGATATTTAGAAACCAATTTTAAAATATTCATTGCTTCTTGCAAATTTTCTTCACTATCCACACCGAAACTATGATTCCAAGATATTGCATCTTCTGTTATACGTCCATGTCCTAATAACAATGGTAATTCTTTATAATATTCTTTATTCAATATTTTCATAATATCGTTTGGTAATCTATATTGTTCTCGAAATTGTATATTTTTGCATTTGTTTTTTGCAAAATCTAAAAACGATCCTTTTTCTTGATTGGGATTTTGATGGTCTGGCCAATAAGGCGGTAATTGTTTTGAATCACCGATTAATATCATATTTTCTAAACAACAACCTATATCATTTGCAAAATGTTCCAAATAAAGTCCTTGCCAAGCAAGCATAGTTGATGATTCATCTACAATTATAGTCAATTTGATATTTTCACTATTTTTAAGAAAGTTTAATACTTGATGTAAAGAACCGAATGTAACTAAAATAATAGTGCATTGTTTTACATAATCCAGACTTGCTTCATTAAGAATATGTTCATTAATTTTCTTAATATTCCAAATTTCTTTATTTATAGCGTTAATATTATTTAAAATATTGTCAATTTTTTGTCTTCTATTTGTATTCATATTCATATTTTTAAGAATATATTCCACATAACCAAGATTTTTCATTGATAAATTTTTATGAATTTTTCTTGGTATCAAATTGTAAATAGTTCTTTTTAGTTTACGTATTTTTTGTTCAATTTCACCCTCTAACTCGTGTATTTTTCCCATGTATTTCAACACTTTATTATGTTTCATAACCTTGTTTTCTAGCAAAAACTTTTCAGTAGTTTCACCAATATTATCTGAACCAAACGCTAATATTTTCTCGTTTATATCATCATCTTTTATTTTTTCTGCAACTGCATCAACACCTCTATTTTTTTCAGATACAACAATAGTATAATGATTATCTTCTTCAAAACACTTATCAAAATATTTTAAAAGACTGGTTATTACAGTTGTCTTTCCTGTTCCGGGTGGACCTTCAATGACTTGTACTCTACGCATATTTTCCTTTGAAAATACACTTTTCTGACATTCATTTAATAAATTAATATCTAATTCATATTCTATATCGCATTTTAATTGTTTATTTTCCGATAAACCCAATAAAACTCGTAAAGGTTGTGTCACAATTTCATCAGAACAAATTTCATTCAACCACTTTTGAACATGAAATTCTTTAGTGAACGAACTATATCTGTTAATAACAACCTTACCGTTTTTTTCACATAATTCATTAATTTTATTATCACCGAATATTTTCAATCTACCATTTCCAACAAATTTTGATTTATAAAATTTTGAAGAACCTTGTATATAGAAATACATGGCACAAGCATTATATTGAATTGATTTCAATATTTTATCTGGTAGTTTTGATTCTTCGTTTTTAATATTTTTTGCATAACATCCCCATGTATTGTCACTATTTATTTTAAGATATATTTCAATATCTTCTGGTACTTTTTCAAAATTATGACTTTGTTTTCTTAAATTAATATAATCTTCTAATTCTTCTCTAATATAATTTAAAACTCTTTCTGCTCTTTCCTCCTTAGATTCTAAATAATTATTTCCATAAATTAGTGTTTTACCATCAATAGGTTCTCCTGTAACAGGAGATTTTTTGTATTTTCTTATATATTTTAATAATGCATTTCTCTCATATGTAATACCATCAGGTGCAATTACTGCGTCTTTTATTTCCTTCTTCGTAATAGGGCACTCAACACTCATGAATGATTTATCCTATTACATAAACATGGACATATATATTTATACCTTATTTACTAATGTTAAGTTGAACAAGTCATTTTTATTAAAAAATATTGTATTTAATATTAATGGCATCACAAAATACTTTGATCGCGTTAGAACTCGTTTATTATATGTATTACTTTTTATTCATTGCTTACATAATGATAAGGATAAGTATTCGTTTTAGATCCGCAAATACAGAAAAAGCAAAGTCATATGTTAAAGTTGTTGATATGTTTTTTAAGTTTTGTATTGGAATATTGTTAATCTCCATGTCATTTCCAGTTGTTTTTATAGACTTATCCGAACCAAAATACAAAAAAGGTATAGTTAGAGTAATGTGGATTGCGGGATTTATTGTTTTATCTACAATAAAATTTGACGATGTGAGATTTGCGATTGATACTATTGAGGATATTTACACTAAATATTCATAAAATAATTATATTTATAAAGTATAATGAAGAATTCTAAAACAAAACAGTTGAAATACAGAAACAAACAATTTGGCTCCGCTTATC
>MDSY01046813.1_pt1 | contig 10363 bp, 13 predicted proteins | sample 811131 | NCBI WGS metagenome assembly MDSY01 (sample SAMN05326643, study PRJNA326480) | marine metagenome | isolation source: seawater | place: Atlantic Ocean: South West | collected 2010
AACCATGGGCGAAATTTGGACAACTTTCTTTGGAGGCCACGGTTCAATCCGAGACTTGGCTTGAGGTTTGATGGAGATAACACACAGGAGATGATGAAATATGGCAACACAAACAGAAGTACACAAAGGCATGACAATCAGTTACGAAACTGGTGACTTTACTGACGGAACCGTCGACGTCCTCTTGGACCTTGACTTGCGAACAGGAACTCCAATCGACGAGACTGCATGGTTGAACGGTAACTCCGGTGGCTCATACCCCGGAACACTTACTGGATTCACTGCAAACAACGCCGACGGAAACGCTGCTGGTAGTATGCGATTGATAACAGTCGCATTTACACTTGCTGACGCTGCTGAGCAAACAATGGTTTTCACAGCAGGTGTTTCAAAGGTAATCGGTATTCTTGGCTCTACCTTCGCAGTAGCGGACAAGACACTATCGGCAACTTTCACTAACGAAGGCACAGCCGCTTTTGCAAACAATGGTGGAGCGCTTCCGTGCCTCACCCTTCACGGCGAAGCCGCAGGTGCAGGGACAGTCACAGCGATTGTGCTCAACTGAGGTGCTTAACAGTGCCTACGATAACGTCACTGGGACCGTATCACACACGTACAGTTCCCGGTATGCGCCGAACCTACGCTGAGCGAAACGTCCCTATGGAAGTCTCGCAAGAGTGGCTCGATGCGTACCGCAATCGACTATCCCCTAAGTGGTGGAAAGTCGAAGGAGATGCAGGTATCACAGTCGACGCAGGCAACGATGGAATTCCCGACTCAGGTTGGACCAAGAAGGACATCACTGTATGGCTTGAGGAACGTGGAGAAACCGTTGGCGGATATGCGACCAAGTCCAAACTACTGGGCATGGTCGACCTAATCCTCAACCCTCCCGCCCCTGAGCCAGTCGTCGAAGAACCCGTGGTCGAAGAACCAGTGGCAGAAGAAACAGAAACAACAGGAGATGAACAATAATGGCAGTAACAATTGACCCACGACCAACATACTTTGGAGACCGACTGGTAGTCACAGGCTCGTATGATGCAGGTGAAACCAGTATCGCATTAGCCGACTTGCTCGTAAGCATTGACATGGCAACAGTAACACCTACAGGTGCTACAACAGCCATTCTTCCCGAAGCAGGTGCAGGTGCAAGTGCAATCACCCTAAACATCAGCGATGTTTGCACTGTAAGCGGAACCACTATCACGGTAACGGAAGGAGTCGTAGGCGGAGTAGGAACCGTTGGCGGAACATTCATGGCAATCGGTCGTCGCTCGTGAGGTGAACCCTCATGGCGAACTTAGCCGGCTTGAAGTCGAAAGTGGTAGGTCCACTACCACCGGGCGACTTTTCCCGCACACCGACAGCAATCGAAGCACTGATTGACGCAGGCTTTGACGCAGTGACTGACGCTAACTCGGCTGATACCATTGCAGGTCTTGACACCATAACCGTTATGGGTAACATATACATCATCATCATCTACAAGGCTTGAGGATGATTGTATGGATGCAGCGACACTCGGACTCGACGAAATCGAGCGACTTGAGAAGCGTGGCGTGAGGCTGGCCGAGTCCTACGGGGCAGGCAGCGTCTTCAATCAAGAGAAACCTCTTGAGGGCGTAGTCAGCAAACAACGCATACGCAACCGAAAGGCAGGCGACGTTCTGAACATCGGTTCAGGTACACGGTGCAAATCGTGTGGCATGCTCTACTTCTGTTGGGTTGACAATTGTCGGACATGCGGAACAAAGATGGACTTCAACTTGGGAACAAAGGAGGAGTGACGATGTGGATAGGTATACGCAAGGCACCCGGTGATGATGACTCACGCAAAAACCTCATGGACAAACTGGATGCTGCACTAAGTGGTGGAAAGGGCGGCGAAATCAAAGACGCAGTCAAGCGTCGTACTGAGAAGCCCGAAGGCGAAAAGCGAACCGCTGAGGAACTCCGTGACGTCCCTGTCGAAGCACCGACAACTGGTAGGACAGGTGCCAAGTTAAGGGGAGTCAAAGAGAAAGACCTTGCTGGTAAAACAGTCGTAGGCTCAGAAGAATCCGAGGCGATGAAACAAAAGCGCCAAGAGATTTACGACAGGGCTATCGCACAGGGCAACACCCCTGCACGTGCACAGGCACTTGCTGACGCTTATCAAGTGACTGACACATCGAGAGGCAAGGCTCCTCCGCCTTCACGTGAAGGTAAGCGTGTCAGCGAAGACAAAGACCGTGGTCCTTCACTCGGACGAGGTATGGGTGCTAAGCGTGCTACCTTTGACATCGAAGATACACGTGGTAAGAAATTCCGTAGTCGAACAGGTCGTCGTGAAAAGGACATAGCGACCGAAGCAGGCGAAGGAGGCATTGTTGGATTCGGTCGTGAGACAAGAGTCGTTGACGATACTGGTCAAAACCCGTTCATGGGCAGTCGAAAGAAAGGACCGAAAGAAGCAAGGACGCTTGAGTCGTATCTGAACTCGATGATGTCCCGTGACCCAAACAGATTCATGACTGAAATTTTGGGTCGAGAGTACGGAGACATCGTACCTAAACGTGGCTCAGGCGGACAAGAAGCAGTTCGTAATGAATTGATTCGTCAGTTCGGTCAAATGAATGAATTGAACAAAGACGCATTGGTTGACAACATCATAGCCCACATGAATCGCATGGGGCTTCAACTTGGTGGAGCAGGCTATGAAACATCGGAAGGTAAGGTAGGTGGCAGTGCCAGTATGACTGGCATAGAAGGCGACACCGTGAGCAGAGAGGAATTTATGCAACGTGTTTTCGGCGAAGGTCGAGACGTCACACAAGACCCCGGCTTCAAGCGACGAGTTGACCCTTCGGCTATTGAAGTCACAGGTATCTCAGACGAAGAAAAATTGTCGAACCTAATTGACATGACTGCACAGCGTCAGGGTATGAGTCCTGATGACGAGCAGCGGCTACGTAATGCTGTCGAGCAATTACAACAGCAACAGGGCACTGCTGCGTTTCAGATGAGTCCATCTGAACTTGTTGAGCGAGCAGCGATGAACGTCACAGCAGGTACAGACGAAGCACTACAGCAGCGCAACATGGCTAACCTGCGAGCACAGTTTACCAAACTTATCGCTCAAGAAAACGCATTAGCAGACATGGCTGAAACCAACCCATCACTACGACGAAGACTCTCAGAAATTCGTGACCAACGACGTATGGTTGAATCTCAAATCAAGGGAGGAGCACCGCCTGAGCGTGCACCACGAGCCTCGGACAGAGGACTCAATCGCAAGCAAGGAGAGTACGTAGAAATCGAAACACTTGATGGTCCACGTATGGACTTTGTCGAATCTAAGAAACCAATAGACCCCGCCCGACAAACGCCTGACCTTGGGATTGACCCAAGTGCTGTAGGCAGTTCACGACCTACACCACAACAAAAAGCGAACATGGCAATGGGTGGTATGGGTATGACTGAGGAACAAAAGGCAGAAATGCTTGCTGCTTTCCAAGCAAGATTGGCTGCACGAGATGATGATGACGATGAGCCGCCTGCACCAGTTGCTACAGGATTCCCAATGTACATCGGAGACGTGCTCATGAAGTCGGTTCAGAATCGTCTTTGGTGGCAAGGTCTATGACGGAGAACTATCTGTGGGAGATGAGGGGATGACGCATGCCAGTAGTATTCTCACCCGGTGAAGCGGAAACACGCCCTCTCAACCCCGAAGAAATTGTTTACACGACTGCACAGAAAGTCGCTGACTTGCTCGGTATCGGACCACAAGAAGCCGTATTGATGTCAGCGAATGCAGAAGCAAACGCAGTGTTTGTCACTGGTGCCGATTTTAGAAATATCGGCTTTTCAGTTGGCGACATCATACTCATTTACAGCGATGCCGACCCAATGGGCGTCGAACAAACAATCACTGCAATAACATCAACAACAAGCGGCGTGAAGTTAGCATTTTCGTCGGCAATCAACCCCGGCTTGTACGAAACGACAGACAACGGCTTTGTCCAAAACACGGCCTCGTTCACCAACGGCAAGACACGAGGCGTCAAAAAATCTCACGTCGAGCAGCGTATCAAAGAGATACAGGACCGCATCGACAACATCACTCACAACGCTTGGCGACCGACTCTCGTCTCAGCCGAGTACATCAATTTTGACACATACAAGCCGTATCGACGTCGATATTACGTTGACTACGTCGGCAGCACGCCTTTGTTGTATCGCAATGTCCAACAGATGCTTCGCATTGAACTGTGGCAGGGTGACGACTACCGTGAGATATGCAGTGCCGAGGCACGTGTTGAAATCGCTGACTACACCGCATTGAATGGTAAGAGAATCGTAGTTTCGCCCGGAGGCGGAGGCTTTGGTCAATTGGTTGTAGGGACAGGTACTACGAATTGGGATGACCGTTTTGACAAAGTATCAACGGCACAAAGTCTTGCTGACCTTATCAACAAAGAGGACCGTACGAATCGCAGCGCCATACCGCTGACTGAGACACAAGTGGGAGGTACAAAAGAGCACGACATCGATGGTGCAGCGTTCACCTTGCCTGTAGCGAACGGCACGCAATCTGTCAACGTCAACAATGAATTTTTAGCAACTGCCAATTCCGATTACGGCAATGGCAAATTAAAAATTACAAGCATGCGTCAAACCAAAGGTGGCGAATCCGCTACAATTGCTACAGACGCTACAACAGGCATTTCAATCAGTCAGACGACGACTGCCACATCGACTATGACGTACGCTCAAGCAGGTGCGATATGGACAGTTGCTTCGGGTGACACGAATAGTTTTGTCGACTACGGTGTTGCACTTGCTACCGCCGATGGCTACACAGATATATTGTTTGGCTACACATCGAAAACAGGTACCCAATTGATTGATGTTCACTGGATGAATACTGAGCCTTCACAGGGGATAAATTACACAGTCACTCAACATCAATTCAAATCCGATGTTGGTGCGTTTTCAGACGCTGGTGGTGACCAAGCCCGTCTCAAAGATTGGTGGATTGACCACGAGGTCGGTATGATTTACTTCAACAACTCATACCCGTTCTTTGAGCACAACGCTGTCAAGGTTTCCTACATCTACGGCGAGCGATACTTGGAGAAGGCTATTGAGGAAGCGGCAACAAAGATGGTGGCCGTTGACCTGCTCATGGCTGACGACCGTTCTGTTCTCATTCCTGAGGGCAGTCAGAACGTACCCCTTGCACAGAAGATTCAGATGTTCAAAGAAGAAGCCAACTCACTCTTGAACAGATACAAAGAAATGGTTCTGTTTGAGTGATGACTATGGTTAAGGAAGCACTTGACATCGTTATTGAAAAGTTGGAGGCTTGGAACAGAGCCAACACAAGCAACATCAAGCCAGTTATCGCTGACATCGCTACGATTGCGCCTGAGCGTGGTAAGCGACAAGACCTACAGCGTTCGGACTTTGTACTTGTATACGAGACAGCACACAACGAAGAAGTGCCTGACCTTCTGTACAACTTCGTCACGACCCGTATCAACATCACAGTCGATGTACGCACGGCTAAAAGCCGTTCTCACCTGCAACTTCTTGAGAACGAGATTCGTCGTCTCATCCACGTTGCACGCAAGGGCGATGCGACCAACTACGACCGCATGGTGTTCAAGACACGTACGGACCTTAGCGACCGTACCAAGCGCCTTTTCAGGCATACGTTTCAAGTAGAAGTGGTGACACTCGCTGAATCAATAGCATAGGTGATACGATGGTAAGTCAGGCATACAAAGGAGACGTCTCGGAAGTCCTCATGGGTCACGAGACGGGCATCTTCATTGAGCACGGTGAGCCTTGTCACTTTGACACGACATTCAGTTCAAGCACACCTGATTTCAACACAATCACATTCACCGAAACGGGACACAGCAACCATAGCACGATATTTGAAAATGGCAAGGCTATTCTCAAAGTTCCAGTTGGTATGCTCATAGGTCAGAAGATTTCGTTCCACAAAGTGTCGGGAGGTACAGGCACATACACATCGGTTCATGCTGATGGATTTAGTCAAAAAGTGTTTACAATCGTTGACCATACTGTTGAGAGCAACGCTACGAAATTGAAAGTGGTGCCACGTTTCACGACGACTACGCTCGCAAGTTCGACGGGTGATGCTATGCTCATCCACTCGACAGGCATGCCTACACTCGCAAGTGGTTCGACGTTTGCTCACTCATCGGCTGCTGACGCATCAAGCGAATTTTCACAAATCGACCAATTCATTGGTCTTGCATCTCACATGAAACTACCTGACACAAAGGTCACGATGCACAGACACCACGTCATTGGTTTAGGGCGTCAGGCTGCCATACAACAAACTGGCCGTGTGTTTCATCAAGGCGCTCAATTAGAAATGCCTCTCAACAATCCACGGTGGTTATATTACAGCCTTGGACGGGAAGCGATTGATGCACACACATCTGTTGCGAGTTATTCACAAGCAGGCGTAATCAAAGCAGGGACAAAGGTCACAGTGGGTCAAACATATGTCGACGTCGATAGCGTAGATTTCAACACTGGTAGTGGCTCTCATGCGGTTGTGATTGGTGATTATGTTCTCATTCGTGATACAACACGTGTACCAGTGATTGGTTACGACGCCCCCGATACTGGCGCATCTGACGACAAGTTTTGGCCGCCTGCGTCGACATCAACACTCACATCTGACTCAGAGCACTTTGAAGAAACAGAAACCAGTGAGTTCAGACGAGTTGTCGCAATCGAAGCATTGAGCAGTGGGGTTCGTTTGTTTGTGGATGACCCATTTCAATTTGAACACATCAATACAGATTCTATTTTTGCTTACAGATTCAACGGTACAACGCTGACTGGTAGCCCACATGTCAATTCCGATGGTACGATTACAAACCCTACTCGACGCCTTTTGTTCTCAGGTGACACGCTTCCTTCGTTCTGCATTGAGCACAGCATTCGCAACCGTGATGTTGGTTCTCACAGCAACGAAAACAGCAATGCACCCGGTTCAAGCACAGACAGTAAGCAACTGACGCGTGTGTTTCGTGGGTGCAAAGTTGTGGAGTACGAATTGAATGCGACCGTCGATGCTGAGGTAAAGTATCGGTGCATTTTCGATGCGCTGTCGTGTTACACAGACACTGGTCGCCTTGAGTCATCTAATGCTGGTGACCGATACCGTGCTCACCGTCTGTTCCAAAACACAGCGACTGACGCAGCAGGTCGAAAAGAAGCAGGCATAGCGTCAGGTTCTGAGAAGCCATTCATGTTTTACAACGGCACAATCACAGCCTTCGGTCAAGACATTGGCTTCATTTCAACGTTTGAGTTGCGAGGTAAGACAGGTGTCGAGATATTCCACACCATGGGCGGAACACCCGTAGCGGAATCAGTTGACAGCAACAACCGTTCGCTCAAGCAAGTCCCCTACGGCGGCACACGCAACGCATCGATTATCCGTGAAGGGCGTGAAGAGTTTGAACTTGAGATGGATGTTATCATTCGTGATTCGCTTCTTTTCCACGAACTTCGCACACACCGTGAGGTGTCAGGTACAGGCGGCTCAACTGGCAGTATTATTGAAATGATATTCATAAAACCATCCACAGGCTCGACAGGAAGTCAACAACAGATACGTGTTATCTGTGACGACTATGTGATTACAGACGCTCCAATCCCAGTGCCTGACGACAAAGGGCTACTGCATTCCAAGATTATGATTCATCCCAAGAACATCAAGGTGATTAGCACCGACACCCTTTTCCATTGTTGAGTGATAGCCATGCCAATGAAACATGCTATAGCGCTTCATCCTCGCAACGAGATTGCTATCGTCGTTGAAGAGGAAGAAGAAGTATTCAATCCTGAGGCTGGTAAAGTCTCAGACGCCCCGTTCGGCGAACATGTCGCTCCCAGTGAGCCACATGAGGCTGAACAAGAAGCCCCCTCAGAAGAGGCTGCTTCAACCAAAACAGTGAGTGAGTTGGATGATAACACCGAAGAGAGTGATAATGGAAATTGACGGAACAGCAGTGACAATAGAAGTAAGCAAGCCCACGTTCTTTGACGTGCAATCGCTGTCACCTATTTTCCTGAGTAGTGACCCGCAACTTGAGGATTACTGGCAAGAAGCATTCCGTCGGTGGGTCACAGCAACACCTTCTATAGATTTCAACCAACTGTCAGCCGAGGATGGCGCTGAGATAGCAAAGATGCTACCAAGTCCATCCGAGGTGGTGAGTTGGCTAAATTTTCAACGAGCGAGGTCGGACGAATAAGGGACTACGTCAATGGACGTAAACCCGATGACTGGCCTCGCATACAACAACAAGCAGCAGAATATCTATTGATGACCCACTACTCGATGACACTGAACAAGGTGAGACAACTTGACCCGCAAGACGCAATCCAACTCCTCACATGGGCTACCGTCATGCAACAGCATGACAACCCTGAGCAACGTGACAGTATTTACTTGGGATATGACATTATCCCGCCTTTGGAGTGAGAACAATGGTTGACGAAAAAATTGACACAGGTACGATGGAATCGATGAAACGATTCTCCGAGTTTAGCGAGAAGTCACGCAACAACATGCGCTCGCTGCGTGAAGAGATTCAAGAGTTCAACAAGGTCATGAACGCTGCTCATTCCACGACTGACGGTCTTCGTGAGTCCCTGCGACAGATGAGCAACGTGCAACCTGCACAGCCAATCACAGAAGCGCTTGAAGCGGAACGAACGACGGCTACGACGAATGCACGGATTGCGAGTTCCCCTACCCCCGCACAATCTCAGCCAGCCGAGTCTGTTGGGATGAGTCAAAACGTCACCATCAACACGCTTCGTATCGACGTCAGTGGAGTGACCGACCGAAGCGATAAGCGTGCATTGGCACGTGAAATCAGCGAGATGGTTACAAAAGAACTGCGAGCAAAAATGGGCGGTCCGCTGTCCACGTCAGGATTAAATCGAGGTGTCTGATTTGACTCAGCGTGTTCCTATTCGTCTTGTACAGGAGAATGGGAACCGTATCGACCTTGACGTGCACACAATGGACATGGTCGTACATCGTGTCTTCTCAGCGTTTCCTATACCCTTCACGGGCGGCTTTAACGCAGGTGTAGACGTCAACCAAGCCAGTGTTGAGATTGAGTTGCAAGGTGTGTTTGTTGATGAACCCGGTCAGGCTGAGAGTGCAAAGGCGTCGGCTACGATTGAGTTCGGTACAGATACACCTCCTTTTTCTCCTCCCGATTCGGGTAGTGGTCAAGGAGGTGCCCCTGAGACTTTTCCACCAACGTCGAACGCTGCATCAAGTGGGTTTCGTATTGGTGGCTCAGCGTTCAATCCTTTTGGACAACGACCAGTCATTCCAACAAGTCCGCCTACAACCGAAGATGAGGGACAAACAAATTACTTGGCACGCCTTCACAACGCCTTCTTTGATTTGCCTCTTGCTTATCGATTGTCGGAAGGTACGTTTTCTACACCCCCTAACGGCAATTACGTTCGTTTTATTTTTGATACGAAACGCAGCGGCTCAGTCAAAGAGCCGTTTGCATATCCACGTATGGTGACACGCAACACCGATTTGACAACTGCGAGCAGTAGTGCAATTAGTGCAAATAGTGACGGTACACTTACTATCTCAATAGCATCAGGCGACCCACGCACGTGGTTTGAGACTCCTGATGACGTAGATGATGCAGCGTTTGGTCTTGCTGTTGATGATAGCACACTGCTGGGCTACGTTCGTTCAGTTACATCTAACAGCATCAAGTTCACACCATTTGCAGGTGTTTCAGTCTCAACCAACATTAACAGCAAAACGATACAAATCGTGACACGCACTGGACGGGGCATTTACAACAAAGCGACTGACCCTCCTACTATTGCTATACCAGTCAAGCATATGTTTGATGAAAGCCCTCCAAACTTTGCTGATGGCTCGACTCGTTCTGTCGGAACTGCAACGGTGCCTGCTGAGGTTTTGGCATACATCGTATCACAAGCAATTGCAAGCACCACGGCTGCAACTGTTGGCACCATCTCAGACTTTGATTTGGTGCAAGGTAGCGGTCAGTTATCGGATGCGTTCACCACTGAACTCGTAACGGCAGGCAGTGGGTTTGACACCACTGTCAAGATTACACAGAAGTTCGCCTTTGATATGGAAAGTAGGGGCGAGATATACGCACGCATACCTGCAAACATTCAGCCTGTCATCAACCCTTTCACGGGTGGCAAGACGGGGAACAAGGTTAAGTCCGCAGGGGATAAGGTACAGGACATTCTTGGTATCGCTGCCAACAGTCAAAACTACATTCAAAACAACAACGGG
>MDSY01049131.1_pt1 | contig 10363 bp, 11 predicted proteins | sample 811131 | NCBI WGS metagenome assembly MDSY01 (sample SAMN05326643, study PRJNA326480) | marine metagenome | isolation source: seawater | place: Atlantic Ocean: South West | collected 2010
GTTTTCTGTATCCACTACAGTGGCAGTATCGACAACCTTCTGGTCTAAGGCAGCGGTCAAGGCAATAGTTTTAAATGTTGATCCTGGCTCAATAGATTCACCGACCGCATAGTTTAAAGCTTCGTAATAAACTCCTTTTGATGTTCTCTTTAAATTAGAAACTGCCTTTATCGCTCCTGTTTTAACTTCCATAACAACCACACACCCATGATCTGCCTCGTAGTACTCGAGTTGCTTAAGCAAGGCATGGTGCGCAATATCCTGAATATTCACGTTTATGGTTGAAATAACATCATAACCATCTTGGGGCTCAATTTCGTTGTCATCGAAGACCGGTTTCCATTGTCCTTTGGCAATTTTTTGCTTCAATCTTCTCCCGTCTTTTCCCTTTAATTGTTCATGAAAAGCTCCCTCCAAACCAACTGTATAATGACCTGATTTCTGTTTATTTTCGCTTCCTATTAAACGTTCTGCAATAGTTCCAATTGGGTGTTCCCGAACTGTTTTTTGCTCAACAATTATCCCACCTTTATAAGGGCCTAAATTAAATAAGGGCATACGTTTTACTTTCATGTAGTCTGAATAGCCCAAATTTTTAGCAATCAACAGATATCTATTTTTACCGGCACGAGCCTTGCGCAGTAAATTCTGATAATACGACGCTTCTTTCCCAAACATTTCAGACAATGCATTTGAAAGAGGAATAAGCGCTTCCTTAAAACGCAGCGAACTTGCAGTAACGGCATCAAAACGAACATCGTATTTAGGAACAGATGTTGCCAACAAACTGCCGTCATCTGCATATACGTTCCCTCGATTTGCGGCAATTACAAAATTTTTAGTCGTGTTCTTTAGAGCCAATTCACGATACTTAGCGCCATCCACTAGCTGTATAGAAACAAGCTTGCTTGCAACGAGAATAGCAAAAACAAACATGCACCCAGCAACCATATAAAGGCGGTTTAATATGTTCTTTTCTACTTTTTGCAATCGGCTATCGTTTTGTTGTTATTTCTATTTTCTGTGGCGCTGTTTCAGAGGGCACCAATCCCTGCTGGGACATTGCGCTTATAACCTTACTCTCCATTTTCGACCGCATTAATTTCATTCGAACATCGACATACTCACTTTTCAACTCCTTAACCTCATTGCTTAGTTTGGCAATTTGATGCACTTTTCTGTCTGCCGAGTGCGAACTCGCAATCATCACCAATGCTAAAAAAGACAGGAACACGATGAACCTCCAATTTTTAAGCGCATCGTCATTTACTAAAAACTTACCCTTAATTATATTTAGAAAGTTTTGCTTCATGGGTATTGCGCAATATGGATGCGTATTTAATAGTTTTTAGAGACTGCTTTTCACAGCAGAGTTATATCTTTTTTGCTATCCGAAGTTTTGCACTTCGAGCTCTATTATTTTCTTTTATTTCTTTTTCTGAAGGAATGATAAATTTTCCGATGGTTTTCATAGGAACCTCTACCCTGCCAAAAACATCTTTTTCTGGCTCACCCTCAAACAATCCGTTGCGCATAAAACGTTTCACCAATCTATCCTCTAACGAGTGATAGGAAATCAAACTCAATCTCCCGTCTGGTTTTAGGACCTCCAAAGACTGTACTAAGAATTCTTTTAACGAATCCAACTCTTCGTTTACTTCAATGCGAATAGCTTGGTAGATCTGAGCTAATATTTTGTTCTCTCTGTGCTGAGGCAAAAACCTTTTTATTACTTTCTTTAATTGCTCACTTGACCTTATAACACCGCCCGACCTAGCCTCAACAATTAATCTTGCTATACCTGGCGCACTTCTTAACTCACCATAGTCTAGCAAAACAGATTTTAATCGAGATTCATCGTATTTATTTATGACGTCAAAAGCAGAAAAATCTGAGTCTTGATTCATCCGCATATCCAGATTAGCCTCAAATCGTGTTGAAAAACCGCGTTCTGCAACATCAAATTGATGGGAGGAAACTCCAAAATCCCCTAGGATACCATCTACCTGTGTCACATTGTAAAAACGAAGAAAGCGCTTTAAAAAACGGAAATTTTCATTAATTAAAGTAAACCTCGAATCGTCTAAGGCGTTATCAAGAGCATCTGTATCTTGATCAAAGGCAAGTAGTTTTCCATCTGGACCGAGTCGCTTTAAAATTTCCTTAGAATGACCTCCACCGCCAAAAGTAACATCCACATAAACACCGCTCGGGTTGACATCAAGGCCTTCAACCGATTCTATTAACAAAACTGGATTATGATATTCCATTAGCAGCATTACTTTCGTCCCCCATCACCTCTTCTGCCAGGTCTGCAAAATCGTTGGCAGAATCGTTAATAGCCTGTTCATATTTCTTTTTGTCCCAAATCTCCACAATGTTTATCGCCGACGAAACTACAATCTCTCGGCTTATCTCTGCAAACAACTGCAAGTCCTTCGGTATCAACAATCGTCCAGTCACATCCAAATCAAGCGTTTTAACTCCAGCGGTGAAACGACGTATAAAGTCTACATTTTTTCGATTAAACCTATTGAGCTCGCCCATCTTTTGCATCAAAGCATTCCATTCATTCATTGGATACAATTCCAAGCAAGGCTGAAAAACAGCTCGCTTAATAACAAAGCCATCGGACAGCATAGGGAGCAATTGCTTTTTTAAAGGCGCCGGGACCATAAGCCGTCCTTTAACGTCTGCTTTGCACTCGTATGTACCTATTAAATTGAGCATTAGGTGGTTTGTAAATTGAAAATATTAGTTTCAAATATATGCAAACTTTACCACATTTTCCCACCTTTTACCACATTGTTGATAAGTTTTGCCACCCTGTTTTTAATTGCCAGAAAACCAAAAAGACAGCCCACACCGACAAAGAATATCAATACAGTACGTTTCACTAAAATTTGATTACTTTTGCTTCAGTTAACAGTAGCAACCTAAATGACAAACGAATTAAAGCAAGAGGGTAAATTTTCTTATATCGAAATTGGGGAAGGGACACCTATTATTGTCTTGCATGGTCTCATGGGAGGCCTCAGTAATTTTAGCGGCGTCATGGAATTCTTCCCAGAAAAAGGCTATAAAATTGTGATTCCCGAACTTCCTATTTACAAGATGTCGTTGCTTAAAACCAATGTAAAAAACTTCGCGAAATACGTGTCAGATTTTATCGACCACAAAGGGTATAGTGAGGTAATATTACTTGGGAATTCACTGGGAGGTCATATTGGGCTTTTGTGCACTAAAATGTACCCTGAAAAGATAAAAGGGCTCATCATCACTGGCAGCTCGGGTTTATACGAAAGTGCTATGGGTGAGAGTTACCCAAAAAGAGGCGATCGAGACTACATTAAAAAGAAGGCCGAAAATGTATTTTACGATCCGAAAATTGCAACCAAAGAAATCGTAGATGAAGTCTACGACACAGTTAATGACCGAAACAAGCTTATTCGAACTCTTGCAATTGCAAAGAGCGCTATTCGGCATAATATGGCAAAAGATTTGCCAAAAATGAAAAATCCAACCTGTATTATATGGGGTGAAGATGACCAAGTTACACCTCCTGAGGTAGCCGATGAATTTAACGAGCTACTCCCAGACTCCAACCTCTACTGGATATCAAAATGTGGCCATGCAGCCATGATGGAAAGACCAGACGAATTTAACGACAAATTATACCAATGGTTGCAAAAAAGAGGCTTTTAATCCCAGTATATGTTAGTTAAATCGGCAGAGTTTATAACCAGTAATAGTGATGTTGCGAAGTGTCCTAAGGATCGGTTTCCGGAATATGCCTTTATAGGGCGCTCAAATGTTGGTAAATCATCGCTCATTAACATGCTAATGCAACGAAAAAAATTAGCCAAAACAAGCGGACGACCGGGAAAAACACAATTGATAAATCACTTTTTAATTAATAAAAACTGGTACCTAGTCGACTTGCCTGGATATGGCTACGCAAGGGTGTCTAAAAGCTCGAAAAAAGTCTTTCAGAAATTTATAACAAAATATTTTGAAAAAAGAGAACAAATGGTTTTGGCCTTTGTCTTGGTGGATTGCCGGCTTGAGCCACAACCAATAGATCTTGAGTTTATGCAATGGATGGGTGAAAGCCAAGTTCCTTTTTCAATCATCTTTACCAAGGCCGATAAATTAAAGCCAAATGCACTTAAAAAAAACATTGAAACCTACAAGCAAAAGATGTTAGAGGTTTGGGAAGAAATGCCGCAACATTTTATAACTTCGGCCAGTAATACTCAGGGCAGAGAGGAATTACTTGGGTTTCTTGGAAATCTCAACAACGAGATTGATATTTCTTAACCTCCAATATCAATTGGCTTGCATTTTCTAAAGTATTCATTTTTTCTGCACCCATCAATATATCTAAACGTCCATTTTCCTCCACTAGCAAGACCGGAAAATCATACTTTGGAAGCCACTTTGATTTAAATTGCCTTAAAAATTCGTCTTTGTGGTAAAATTTCATTTCGGTTTTAGAGGACTCTCTAAACTTCTTCCAAACACTTTTTTCTGAAAAACTTCCAAAAGTAATGTCACAAAGCTTACAATTATAAGTAGCTGGACTCAATATTTTATGCAAACTATCCCGAACTGCATTTACTTTCCCGGAAGAAGCATTGTAGACAAAAATAAGTTTCATTAGCTTTTCTTAAGCTCTAATTTTTCGGCAAAGTAATCACAGAAATCTCGCATTGTAGCGCTCATTTTTTCGTCATTGGTAGCACGCTCAAAGGTATCGGTCATGGCACTTAATGTTTGATGAAAAAACACTTTCATTTCATCCAGCGGCATCTCCTTAGTCCATAAATCAATTCTTAGAGATTCTTTTGATTTATGATCCCAAACAGACAACAAAACAGCACTAGCAGCCTCATTGTGCACACCACCATCTTCTGCTGTCCAGCGAAGGGCTTCAGGGATTTTATTTTCGTCTAGCGTTACGTTTATTTTAATTTCAGATGTGTGATTTTTCATTATTTTAAGGGTTTGTATTTAGATTTATTAAAAAGTGTTTCAGCATCCAGAGCCACTAACTCTTGTAACGAAGATTTGTTGGCTTTCATATAAGCGCGCACAATTTGCCACCCTATAAACCGACCAACCATTCCTGGTGAATCATTATCTATCTCTAGGTAAAACTTTGAAAAAGGCGCCAAATTAATAAACTGAGCCCCTAACTTACCGTTTGTACTAAATAGTAATTCCTTTTCTACAAAATAGCGCCACATATCTCGCTCATTCTCTTTTGCCCAAGTTAATTGCGCTTCTGTATATCCTATTTTTCGCGCATCACTAACATTGGGAATCAACAGATCCTTAAGATATAACTCCTTTCCATAAAAAATCATTTGAGCTAAAAGCGAACGCTTCTGCGGTCTAATAACGAGCTGTTTTGCATAGGCAGAAACGATATCTGGCTCGAGTTGAGATGAATCTAAATTTTGAACAATGTACTTTTTAATCCCGACATAGAATGGGTGATTGCTCCCCAAATACGTATCTATTGCAATGATCAACAAACTATCCGATACAATAATTTTATTCTTGTAATCCACGTCCGATGTCGCAGTAAATACCGTTGGAGGGCGAAATGTGGGGAAATAATACTTGATATGCTGAAACAGTGAGCGGAGTTTGACTTCTAGTTTTTCTTCTGCTGGAAACTTTTCTAAAACTGCCTTATTTAAATTTTCCTGAAGCGTATCTTCTATTTTTTGCAACCAAATTGAATCGTGGTACTTAAGCGGAAAAAAAAATGGATACTTCCCTTTTAAATCGTCAAGCGTCCTTGGAGTTACAGCTGCAAACTCCTTATCAAAACGAATGATATCAACCTCCATGGGGATGGCTGAAATTTCTCTCTCCAATGCTCTATCCTCTTGACAGCTTGCGAGCAACAAGACTATTGCCAACAAAAGACAATTTTTCATAAAAATGACATTTATAATTGAAAAACGCATCGTGCCTCTTTAAATTTTACTTTTTGTTACTTTTGTTTGACAAAGGTATTATTATAATCGTATTAAATCTCATAAAATGCAAACTGAAAAAGTTGTTGAACACATCGTTGATTGGCTCAAAAATTACGCTGTCAGCGCCAAAATGGAAGGTTTTGTAATAGGGATAAGTGGCGGAATAGATTCGGCCGTAACTTCTGCGCTCTGCGCCAAAACTGGACTTAAGTTGCTCTGCTTAGAAATGCCAATACATCAAGAAGCCTCTCAGGTAAGTAGAGCAAAAAACCACATCAATTGGCTTGAAAGCAATCATGAAGAGGTTGCGATGAAGGAAGTCGAATTGACAGCTGTTTTTGACAGCCTGGTAGCAGCATTCCCGAAAGTGTTAAACGAGGAAGACCGTTTTATGTCGCTAGCAAACACAAGAGCAAGGTTAAGAATGACATCCCTTTACTATTTTGCGGCCTTACAAAAACTTTTGGTTGCAGGAACGGGGAACAAAGTGGAGGATTTTGGAGTTGGTTTTTACACCAAATACGGAGATGGCGGGGTAGATATTAGCCCCATCGCCGATTTATTGAAATCTGAGGTTTACGAAATTGCACGCTTTTTAGGCATTCGCCAGGAAATAATCGATGCTGCGCCAACTGATGGGCTTTGGGGCGATGATAGAACAGATGAAGATCAAATTGGAGCGAGTTATGACGAATTGGAATGGGCTATGAAAATGCAGGACGCCGGTAGGAATTTAAATGAATTTGTAGGAAGAGAAAGGACTGTTTTTAAAATCTACGCCCGACTCAATAAAATGAATCAACATAAAATACAACCGATCCCAGTATGTGAAATCCCGCCCCAATTCAAGGATTAGATGTTTTTAAACGAGTTTTCGTAAAGTTGAACGAAAAAAAACTATCGCTACTGAAGTTTTATCTAGTTTTGATTTGTAGTATTAGTATTACAAAAAATCTCACACTTATTTCCAAATTGATATAGGTGATTTTCTTTCAGAAAAAACTAGAAATATGAAATCAATTTTTATTGCCGACCATCATCCGGTTACCAGAAAAGGTATTGCATGCTTGCTCAAAAAGAATAAAAACTTTTCAATTGTTGGAAAGGCCAATAGCGGAAGCGAGCTTTATCAAAACCTCAGAATATTGACCCCGGACATACTGATAATGGAAATAGACCTACCCGATGTGAACGGTATCAATGCATTGCGAAGCATAAAAACAGAGTTTCCAGAGATGCGCGTCCTTATTTACTCTACCCATCCAGAAGAAATTTACGCGTTGCGGAGTATTAAATCTGGCGCCGCAGGTTATTTACCTAAAACCGCATCTACAAAATTGTTTTTAAAAGCCTTAAAGCAAATTGGGAAAGGAGGAATATTCCTCAACGAAGAGCTCACCTCCACTTTTACAAGCAGAAATGTAAAAGAAACCAGTGCAATAAGTCGATACAAAAAATTATCTTCAAGAGAGGTTGAAGTGTTAAACTTACTCTCCAGCGGCAAACGCAATAAAGATATTGCAAATGCTTTGAATATTAATGAAAAAACAGTGAGCACTTATAAAACACGCTTGCTCAAAAAACTGAAAGTAGATAATCTAGCAGACCTAATACATCAATCTAGAATGTTTCAGTTTGGATAATTTACAGCACTCTATTTAATTTTTCAGAAAGTACCTTTTTGAGTGTAATGTAATCGACGATGTCCCGCAGGCTGTCTTGACGACCCTGTTCCTCTTGATTCTTCATTTCTTGAGACAGTTCGTTTATTTTTTCAGCAACCAAATAGCGGCGTAAATTCAATATTGTTTCACTTACAACCTGCGCGATAGTTTGTTTTTTCTCCTTTACATATATTTGCTTGCTTTCCCAATCATGCAAACTATAGCGCTCATCATCCATTAAAATATTTGTAATGGAGGATGCCTTTTCAGCTTGTACTTCATTTATAAAGGTTTCCACTTGAAAGCCTTGCTCTGTATTCAACTTATTTATAATCTCATAATATAAATCTCTAAATGCTTCGTTGGTAAATTCAATTTCGTCGTCTTGCAAATCAAGGTATACTTTTTCAAACACCTTGGCTTTTACAATTTCAGGCTTGAAACCAATTTCACCCTTCTCATTTGTTTCGAGAATTAAGTCTTCAAACTCCTCTTCAACATTTCCGTATAACAGTAATAATTCGATTATTTTTCGTTCGAGTTCATAGAGTAAATCTACCTTTTTTACATTCTCTTTTTCTGAAGAAACCACATTTAAAACTTGCGGCGCTTTTGTCTTTTTACCAGTGTCTTTTAATTCCTTTTGAAGTATTTGAGCAAGTGTATTAAACAACACCTCCTCTGAAATATCCATAATACGGGAACACTCCTTTACATAAACCTCCCGCTTGATAACATCTGGAATTTTTGCGATGCTTACCACCATATCACGAATCGTCTCTGCTTTTTTTATGGGATCATTTTTAGCCTCACTCGCTAACAAAGATGCCTTGAAACTTATAAAATCTTGAGATTTTTCGACCAGATAAGAAGTGATCTCCTCCAGTGAATTACTTCGCGCAAAACTATCGGGGTCTTCTCCTTCAGGAAAAGTGCAAATCTTCACATTCATCCCCTGCTCAAGAATTAGGTCTATACCCCTGAGTGAAGCCCTTAAGCCAGCTGCATCGCCATCAAAAAGTACTGTTATGTTTTTCGTAAGACGATTAATCAATCGAATTTGATCTGGCGTAAGTGCTGTACCAGAGGAGGATACGACATTTTTAACACCTGCTTGATGCAACTGGATTACATCTGTATATCCTTCAACTAAGTAGCAATTATCTTCTTTCGCAATACTTTGTTTTGCCAAATAGATTCCATAAAGTACTTTACTTTTATGATAAATATCACTTTCGGGGGAATTGAGGTACTTGGCTGCTTTTTTATCACTCTGCAATATTCTCCCGCCAAACCCTAAGGTTCGACCGCTCATGCTTCGAATAGGGAAAATTACGCGTCCTTTAAAGCGGTCGAATTGCTTTTCCTCTTTTACAATGCTCAAGCCTGTTTTTTCGAGGTAATCGAGCTTATAACCCTTCTGGATTGCCGCTGTGGTAAATGCACTCCACTCATCTAGGGAATACCCCAATTCATATTTTTTTATAATCTCATCGGTAAAACCCCGTTCCTTGAAATAGGTAAGCCCTATAGCCTTCCCCTTATCAGTTTTTAGTAGCGTACTATGAAAATACGATTTCGCAAAATCACTCACCAAATAAAGGCTTTCGCGCTCGTTGGCCTGCTCTTTTTGCTCATTAGACTGAACAGTTTCTTCAATCTCAATACCGTATTTATTAGCTAAATACTTAATAGATTCTGGATAGGTAAAATGTTCGTGCTCCATTAAAAACGCAACTACATTCCCTCCTTTTCCACTAGAAAAATCTTTCCAAATCTGTTTTACAGGAGACACCATAAAACTAGGAGAACGCTCGTCTGTAAAAGGACTCAATCCTTTAAAATTACTACCAGACTTCTTTAGTTGCACAAAATCTCCAATAACCTCCTCAACGCGGGCGGTTTCAAATACATTGTCTATGGTTGTTCTTGCAATCAAAAGAGAGTAGTTCAAAAAAAGTACACACAAATATACTTTTAAAAATCAAAAAAGACTTCACGGAAGAACCCTATTACCAAATAGCTTTCATACGTTCCTCTTGCCGTTGCAAAATCGCACGAGGGAATTGCCAGAAACTTAATGCTTGCGGTCAATTACATAGTTTACCATCAGCACGAGGGACTCTTTAAAGGGTGAATCCGGGTAGTTTTGAAGCAGTAAAAGAGCCTTTTGCTGATAGCCTCTCATCGCCGACATAGCGTATTTAAGCCCCCCTTTATCTTTCACAAAACCGATTACCTCTCTAACTCTTTTAGAATCTTTATTGTGATTTTTTAATGAGTTGACAAGCCATTTTCTATCCTCCTTAGAAGCATTGTCGATAGCGTAGATTAAGGGAAGAGTCATTTTTCGTTCCTTTATATCAATCCCAGTTGGCTTTCCTATTTTATCATCGCCATAATCAAAAAGATCGTCTTTGATTTGAAAAGCGATCCCTATGAGCTCACCAAATTTTCGCATATTCTCCACCTCCTGAGGCGCTGCATTTACGGATTTAGCTCCCATAGCGCAGCATGCAGCAATAAGCGTTGCTGTTTTTTGACGAATGATATCAAAATAGACCGTCTCTGTAATATCCAAATTTCTTGCTTTTTCTATTTGAAGCAATTCGCCTTCACTCATCTCTCTAACTGCTACAGAAATAATTTTTAAAAGATCAAAATCTTCGTTATCAATTGACAAAAGAAGCCCTTTCGAAAGCAAAA
>MDSY01007897.1_pt1 | contig 10361 bp, 5 predicted proteins | sample 811131 | NCBI WGS metagenome assembly MDSY01 (sample SAMN05326643, study PRJNA326480) | marine metagenome | isolation source: seawater | place: Atlantic Ocean: South West | collected 2010
TATTATCTAACGCAGGGCTGACTTGTATCGGTTCAAATGTGGCTAGATAAGCCAAAGCTAAGGTCTTCTTTCGTATCTTTGCTGACCTAATCAACTGTACGATTAGCTCACATCCAAAATTGAAAAGTGTCAGTCAGATATGAGCTATTACATAAGTTGAAAAAACAATATAATCAACCAAGCTTTAATCTCCAACCAAATATATTGAACCTTTTTATTATCAAAGAACAAAAAAAGCGACCACTCAAAAGAGTAAGTCGCTTTAATTCACACAGAGGTGGTTCCAACTTTATTCGTGTGTTTCCATCTTTATTTAGACATTTCCAACTTTATTTAGAACCCACAAATGTACCTTTGTACTGTCATCATTATTCTACAGTGACTGATTTTGCTAAATTTCGTGGTTGATCAACATCAGTGCCTTTGATAATCGCTACATAATATGACAGTAACTGAAGTGGTAAGGTGTACACAATTGGCGCAATAATATCATTACACACAGGTACATTGATGACTTTACAGGTATCATCATTTGAGAAATTCGCTTCATTATCAGCAAATACATACATTAAACCACCGCGAGCACGCACCTCTTCAACGTTTGATTTAAGTTTTTCAATTAAATCATTTTTTGGTGCCACAACAATTACTGGCATTTCTGCATCAATCAGCGCTAACGGGCCATGTTTAAGCTCGCCAGCAGCGTATGCCTCGGCATGAATGTATGAAATTTCTTTCAGTTTCAGCGCCCCTTCCATGGCAATAGGGTATTGGTCGCCACGCCCTAAAAATAAGGCATGATTTTTATCAGCAAAATCTTCTGCTAAAGCTTCAATAGAAGACGCTAACGCAAGCACTTCATCAAGTTTGGCGGGTAATGACATTAATGACTGAGTAATTTCAGCTTGCTTATCACTGGGCATACCGTGATGTTTACCTATCGCTAGGGTCATCATCAACAAACCGACTAATTGTGTAGTAAAGGCTTTTGTAGAAGCAACACCAATTTCAGCGCCAGCTTTGGTCATGAAGGCTAAGTCTGATTCACGTACTAATGATGAACCAGGTACGTTACAAATAACTAAACTTGATTGATAGCCAATTTCTTTGGCTAAACGCAATGCCGCTAGGGTATCTGCGGTTTCACCCGATTGTGAAATAGTCACTAACAGTGAATTTTTAGGCACAAACGATTTGCGGTATCTAAACTCACTGGCAATTTCAATGTTACATGACACACCTGATAACGCTTCCAACCAGTAACGGGCAACCATGCCAGAGTGGTAACTAGTACCACAAGCAATAATTTGCACGTGTTCAACATGTTTAAAAATATCATCGGCGCCTGCACCGAAGGTATTGATATCAAGTTCGCCAGCAATTAAACGCCCCTCTAATGAATTGCGAATAGCGGTTGGTTGCTCGTATGTTTCTTTTAACATGTAATGGCGGTATTCGCCTTTATCACCACTGTCGTGTGCTACATTGGCTTCTTTGGCCTCACGTTCAACAGGTTGGCCGTCAGTGTCGAAGATATTGACTTCAAAACGACTAATTTGCGCCACATCTCCCTCTTCGAGGTATGAAAATTTTCGGGTAACCGGTAAAAGCGCCATAATATCTGAAGCAATAAAATTTTCGCCTAAACCATAACCTATTACTAATGGGCTACCAGAGCGTGCAACAATGATGTTGTCTTTATCACGACTATCCATAACGACCGTACCGTAAGCACCTTCTAATTGCTTAACGGTTTTTTGAACCGCAGCTAATAAGCTCTCACTGGTTTTCAGTTCATGATGTACTAGGTGAGTAATAACCTCTGTATCCGTTTGTGAAATAAACTCATAACCCAAGCCCTGTAATTGAATGCGTAAAGCTTGATGGTTTTCAATGATACCGTTATGAACTACGGCAATATTACCGCTAGAAACATGTGGGTGGGCATTCACTTCGCTAGGAGCTCCATGAGTAGCCCAACGAGTATGCGCAATCCCTGAACCACCGGTTAACGGCTTTTGCGTTAAGGCTTGTGCCAGTTCTTGTACTTTGCCTAAGCGTTTTGCTGTTAATAATTCATTTTCATTGCTAATAATTGCAACGCCTGCTGAATCATAGCCACGATATTCTAATCGCTTTAATCCTTCCACTAAAATATCTGCTACATCGCGTTGTGCTACTGCGCCGACTATGCCACACATAATATTGATTCCTTGTTAATTTGTTAGTAATTGTTGGTGATGTTTGAGTATGTACATATGCGTTTAAAAGAACCAAACACGTTATTGGCCATGTTCAATTCTGTCCATTGCAATACTGACCATTGCAATAATTAGCCGTGCGCAATAATTAGCTTTACGCCTTGTGCCGTTATCGCACTTTGCATTTCTGTAGACAAACCATCATCAGTAATTAAAGTATTAATTTGCTGCCAGTCTAATTCTAAGTTAGGAATTTTTTTGGCTATTTTGTCTGATTCAACCATCACAATAACTTCGCGAGCCACTTCAGCCATTACTCGGCTTAAACCTATCAATTCATTAAACGTCGTTGTACCACGATTAATGTCAATGCCATCTGCACCAATAAATAATTGGTCAAAATCATACGAGCGTAATACTTGCTCAGCTACCTGTCCTTGAAAGGCTTCAGAGTTAGCATCCCATGTACCACCCGTCATCAATAAGGTTGGCTCATTTTCTAAGGCGTGAATCTCATTAGCAATACTCAAGGCATTAGTCATAACCACTAGGCCTTTTTTATGGGTGAGTTCACTCACCAGGGCTGAAGTTGTTTGGCCACTGTCAATAATAATTCGGTTGTGATCGCGGATCAGCGTCGCTGCTTTGTTAGCAATGTACAATTTTTGCTTGGATAATTGCTCTGCTTTAGCTTCAGTAATTTCACTCGGTAAGGCAACAGCACCACCGTATCGACGCAACAATAAACCGCTGTTTTCAAGGGCTGCCAAGTCTTTTCTAATGGTTACTTCAGAGGTATCAAATTGTTTAGCTAGGCTATCAACGCTCACTTCACCTTGAGCGTTTAAGTCGGCAATGATGTTATGACGGCGTTGTTGAGTATTGCGTTTTGACATGTAATTTAATCATCAATAAATGAGTTACGAATCGGCGTATTAGTTTCGAATTAAGAAATTTTGTTTCATTAATAACGTAATTATGTTTCATTTCGAAAGATAATGCAATTTTTAAGGTTAAAAAAAGCGCTATTAAATAGCGCTTTTATAGTTTAGTTGATTGGCTCAATTAAATGATTATTTTTTAACAGGCCTTTGCCAGCCAGAAATATTTCGCTGTTTGGCTCGCGCAATGGCAAGCTCGTTGTTTTCAACTGTTTTACTGATAACAGACCCTGCACCAACCGTTGTATTAGCGCCAATAGCAACAGGTGCGACTAAAGCGCTGTTTGAGCCAATAAAAGCGTTGTCGCCAATATCAGTAGTAGATTTATTCACGCCATCATAATTACAGGTAATAGTACCCGCGCCTATATTGACGTTACTGCCAATAATAGCATTGCCAAGGTAACTTAAATGACCGGCTTTACTGCCAACACCTAGCGTAGTTTTTTTCATTTCAACAAAGTTGCCAACGTGTGAATCTTTTTTCATTACGGATTCAGGGCGAATACGGGCAAAAGGTCCTACCGAACAATCGGCTTCAATAATTGCATCTTCAATAATGGTGTTCGCTTTCACATGAACATTTTCGCCAATAACACTATTTTTTATTATACAGTTGGCGTCTATCTGAGCGTTATTGGCTATACTCACCTTACCTTCAAATATACAATTAATATCAATGCTAACTTCTGTACCTGTGGTTAAGCTGCCACGAACATCAATACGTGCTGGATCGCGTAAACTGGCACCAGCAACCATGAGTTGTTCTGCAATACGTGCCTGATATGCTCGTTCTAGAGTAGCAAGTTGTAAGCGGTTATTCGCACCCTCTACTTCAATTTCTGTTTCAGGGTGCGCCGTAGCAATTTCTTTACCCTCATCATGAGCAGCAGCAATAACATCAGTTAAATAATACTCTCCTTGAGCATTATCACTTGATAAGTTACTTAACCAACGTTTTAAATCACCACCATTGGCTAACAAGATACCGGTATTGGCTTCATTAATTAACAATTGCTCGGCACTGGCATCTTTTTGTTCAATAATACCAACAACCTGTTGCTGACCTTCTATGGTCTTTCTTATAATGCGGCCATAGCCTGTTGGGTTAGCTAAATGAACAGTCAGTAACGCCATACCATTATCAGGTTTAGCGGCCAGCAAAGCTTGCAGTGTTGACACTTTCGTTAAAGGCACATCACCGTATAACACTAAAACATTTTCGTCGTCTTTAATAAGTGGTGATGCTTGGTCAACTGCATGACCTGTTCCCAATTGTTCAATTTGCTCTACAAACGTTAGGTCACCACTACTCGGTCCTTCAGTAAGTGTTGCTTTTAACACATCACCACCAAAGCCATACACCACATAAATATTGCTCGCACCAAGTTGACGGGCACTCTCTATTACATGGCCGACCATAGGTTTATCAGCCACTTTATGAAGTACTTTGGGCAGTGAAGAACGCATACGAGTGCCTTTACCCGCAGCAAGTATAACGACAGAAAGTGACATGAGTAATCCATTAATTACAAAAAGTTGAGAGCGCATATTGTACCCAAGTTTATATTAACTTGGCTAGAGGTGACTGTGATTTCAAGCTTAAATTTTACCTATTAAGGCGCAGTACTTCACTCAATGAACAATAATTCACCAGCAATATATTAAATAGATCAAGGTTAAAAACACAGGATTAAATAACCAAGGTTTAAAAATTATTGATAGAGACCATTAAGGCTATAAACATAAGAGTATAACTTTAACAACGCTAAAATCTATTCGCTTAAACACATTTATTTTAAACGCAGCCAATCAATAGTTAGGTTTATACTTGCACAACAGGAATACTGTATTTGCTCAACAAGCTTGATAACTCGGGTTTACACGAACCGCATTTAGTACCGCATTGTAACTTTTCACCAAGCTGTTCGACGCTTGCGCAACCTTGGGCAATCGCTTCGTTAATGGTTTTTTCACCCACGTTAAAACAACTACACACCTGCTTTCCTTGGTTAAATTCATCACTAGCAATTCCTAACAGTAGCGATTGAATAGTTGAAAACTCAAGTATTTTTGAACCAAATATATGCTCAAGCCAACTGTTTTCAATGGCTGGCCATTGCTGAGAAAAATAGGCCAGTGCCACCAGTTTACCGGCTTGTAAACAAATGATATAAACCGTTTTACCTTGGTGAAATTGCAACCATTCACCTGACAAATTAGTCACTTGTTGACACCACAATAACCCATCATTAACAGGTTCATTGAAAGCGGCTTGATAAGCTTCACCATATGAGGCGGTATTTTTTAACCAAAAGTGAGTAACACTTTCTAAATCATTAATAGCCGTTGAGGTATGTAAACTGACATATTGTTTAAAGTGTTTTTTACTCAGGTTAACAGCTCCTTGCTTACACTCCGGTTGACCAGAAACAGGGTCAACGATTCCCTTATACAAAGCACTCACGTTAGCGTGAGAGGCGTAACTTTTATTCCAATGAATGGGCATAAAACATTCACCGATACGTTGGCTATCATCAAGCTTTGCATGTGCTATGGCTTGGCCAGTGCTCGCTTGTATACTTAACATGTCATCATCAATAACCGACAAGGCTTTGGCATCAGAGGGGTGTAAGTAAAGAAAAGGTTTGTCTGTATGTGTTGATAATTTGCTAGTTTTTCCGGTACGGGTCATGGTATGCCATTGATCACGCATGCGACCACTATTTAACACGAATGGAAATTCAGCTGAGGTTAATTGTTTTGGCCGTTGTGGGGTAATCGCGATAAATTGCGCTTTACCACTAGCGGTATTAAATTGGCCGTCGGCATATACTCGCGAACAGCCGTTAGGGTGGTCAGCATTCACGGGCCATTGAATGGGCGCTAAATCATTATATTGCTGAGCCGTTAATTGACTTAAGCCAGAGAGATCGAGTAATCGTGCTCCGTCATTTTTAAAACCCGTTAGGCGCGCGTGTTCGTTAAATACCTCACTAACCGTATTAAAATCAAACCCACTAAACCCCATCGCCTTAGCAACATCGCGGATAATTTGCCAATCATGTTTGGCATGACCCGCCGGTAATACCGCGTTACGTTGTCGAGAAATACGACGTTCAGAGTTGGTTACCGTACCATTTTTTTCTAACCAAGGCGTGGCGGGTAATTTTACATGGGCAAAGGCTAAGGTATCATTTTTTTCTACACAGTCAGATACAACAACGAGCTCACACGTGTTTAAAGCGGCCATGACTTTTTTATGGTCAGGTAAGCTCACTAACGGATTAGTTGCCATAATCCATACGGCTTTAATCTCGCCTGAGGCTATTTTGTCAAACAAGTCTACTGCTTTAGCGCCTTGTTCTGTCGCCATGGTAGGAGATTGCCAAAAATCTTGCACTATTGCTTGATGTTCAGCGTTATCAATATCCATGTGGGCAGCAAGTTGATTCGCTAAACCACCGACTTCACGTCCACCCATGGCATTAGGTTGACCCGTTATAGAAAAAGGACCACACCCTACTTTACCTAGCTTACCAGTAGCTAAGTGACAATTAATAATACTCTGACACTTATCAACGCCTGAGGACGATTGGTTAATCCCCATAGAGTAAAAAGTGATTGCCCGCTGACTGTGACAAAATAATTGATAAACATGCCGTATTTGGCTTGCGCTAACCTCACAAAATTGAGCAACGTGAGCAATTGACCACTCACTACTGGCACTGATAACGGCATCAAAACCTTCGGTAAATTGGCTAATGTAATTACGATCCAAACCACCGTGTTCATTTAAATACTGTAAAAGACCATTAAAAAAAGCACCATCGGTGCCGGGCTTCAATTGAATAAAGCTATCTGCGAGTGCGCAGGTTGCGGTTTTTCTAGGATCTATAACTACCACCTGCATTGCCGGGTTAATTTTCTTGGCACGTTCAATGCGTTGATATAAAACGGGATGAGTCCAAGCGGCGTTAGATCCTGTGAGAATTAACAATTCAGTGTGTTCTAGATCTTCATAGGTACACGGAACCACATCTTCACCAAAGGCACGCTTATAGGCTGATACCGCTGAAGACATACAGAGTCTAGAGTTGGTATCTATATTGCCCGAGCCAATGTAGCCTTTCATCAATTTATTGGCGAGATAATAATCTTCGGTGAGTAATTGCCCCGATACATAAAAAGCGACCGAATTTTTACCATGCTTGGCAATAATGTCGGTTAATTGGTTAGCAACATGATCGGTGGCTTGTTGCCAAGTCACCGTTTGATTGTTAATTTCAGGTGCTAGCAGTCTATTAGTCAAATCAATGGTGTTTAGCAAGTTACTGCCTTTTACACACAAACGACCAAAATTAGCAGGATGGTTAGCAGAGCCAGTTAGTGAGTTTGCTTGGCCATCAGTTACACCAATATCAACGCCACAACCCACACCACAATATGCACAGGTACTCTCAATAAGTGACGGCAATAAAGGTGTATCAATAGCCTCTATTGGATCAACGGGTAATACACGCATACAGGACTCCTAAACAATGTATTAATAAAAAACGACAATAAACGGCAGGTTAATACATAACTTGCACTTGTTCGTTTTCAATACGAATAGGATACACAGCGATTTGTTGATCCTCTTGTAAACATTGCCCCGTTTTAAGAGAAAAGTGTTGCTTATAAAGTGGTGACGACACCACAGGCTCATCTTCAATACAACCGACAATGCCGCGGTAAAGGACATTGGCCTTACCTATAGGGTCATAATTACCAACCGCGTAAACTTGTTCGTCACTATTCGGTAAATGAAAAATAGCTATTTGTTCCGCATTATTGGCGTCCGTGCTCTCTTTAACCAATAATGCGCTAATGCCTGAATCTTTGACTAGGTCAGTCGCTTTACAAATAGTGCGCCATATTTTTTCGTTTGTTGAAACTGTCATGTGTTATCTTCCTCTTATATTTCTTCTGCAACAGCTTCTTTTTCAACTGCATCGCTTTGGTCACTATCAATTAAGGTTACGGCAATTTTTTCTGCACCGCGTGCTGGGCGAATTTGATCTCGCTCAGTAACAAACTGAATATTAGTATCAACATGGTCGGAATTAACAAAGGGTTGAAAACGCTTTAACGCTTCAGGATCTTCAATGGTTGTTTTCCACTCACATTGATAAGTACCAATGATTGCCGCCATCTGCTCTTCTAACTTAGTATTCAGTCCTAAACTATCATTAATAATGACATCTTGAAGATACTCTAAACCACCTTCTAAGTTATCCATCCATACTGACGTACGCTGCAAACGGTCACCTGTTTGCACATAAAACATTAAGATGCGATCCACGTATTTAACTAAGGTTTCATCATCTAAATCGGTAGCAAATAAATCACCATGACGAGGTTTCATACCACCATTACCGGCAACATAAAGATTCCAACCGGTATCAGTGGCAATAATACCAATATCTTTACCTTGTGCTTCAGCACATTCGCGAGTACAACCAGAAACACCAAACTTAATTTTATGAGGAGCACGAAGGCCTTTGTAACGATGTTCTAAATCAATAGCCATGGTCATACTATCTTGAACACCATATCGGCACCAGGTAGAGCCAACACAAGATTTCACGGTACGTAACGACTTGCCGTAAGCATGGCCAGTTTCAAAGCCAGCATCGACTAATTCTTTCCAAATAAGCGGAAGTTGCTCTACACGTGCACCAAATAAATCAACCCGCGCACCACCGGTGATCTTGGTATAGAGGTTATATTTTTGTGCCACTTCACCCAAGACAATGAGTTTATCAGGGGTGATTTCGCCGCCAGCAATACGAGGGACAACTGAATAAGTTCCGTCCTTTTGCATATTACCTAGATAGGTATCATTGGTATCTTGCAATGACAAATGGGGTTTTTTAAGAATGTAATCATTCCACACAGACGCTAATACAGAGCCTGCTACCGGCTTACAAATTTCACAACCTAAACCTCGGCCATGTGAATTTAGCAGTTCATCAAAGGTTTTAATCTTTTCAACACTGATAATGTCAAATAATTCTGCACGCGAGTAAGGAAAGTGTTCACAAATATCTTTTTTAACTTCAACACCACGTTTTTCAAACTCGCTATCAACAACGGTTTTAACCAATGCCGCACAACCACCACAACCAGAGCCAGCTTTAGTACAACTTTTAACCTCACCTACCGTGGTAGCACCAGCATCAATTGAGGCAATAATGTCGCCTTTAGTGACGTTATGACATGAACAAATAGTTGCCGTATCTGGCAGTGCATCAACACCCAATGTTGGCTTATCAGCCGACATTGGTAAAATAAGGCCTTCAGGTGACTCAGGCAGTTCAATTGCATTAAGCATGTACTGTAGTAAAGAGTCGTATTCGCTCGTATCGCCAATAAGCACAGCACCTAGCAGAGTGGTTTTATCTGCTGATACGACAATTTTTTTGTAAACACCTTCGGGTTGATTTTCGTAGGTATAGGTTAACGAGCCTTCTGTTTTAGCATGCGCATCGCCGATAGAACCAACTTCCACCCCCATTAACTTCAATTTGGTGCTCATGTCTGCACCAGTAAATTCTGCTATTTCACCTTGTTCACCCGTTATGCCTGCAATATGTTTTGCGGCAACTTTGGCCATGGTATAACCCGGAGCGACTAAGCCAAAGATAAAATTATTCCATAAAGCACACTCTCCAATAGCATAAATATCGCTATCTGACGTTTGACATTGGTTGTTGATTACAATGCCGCCTCGTTCACCTAACGTTAGGTCAAACTCACGGGCAAGATTATCAAAGGGACGAATACCCGCTGAAAAAAGAATTAAATCGGTTTCTAATTCTGTACCGTCATTAAAACAAAGTTTGTAACGACAACTGTCACCTTTGTCAATAACGTTGGTCGCTTTTGACGTATGGACTTGTACGCCTAGATCTTCAATTTTTTCACGTAATAAACGACCGCCACCGCCATCAATTTGAACACCCATTAATTGGGGCGCAAATTCAACAACATGAGTTTGTAGGCCTAATTGCTTAATAGCATTGGCCGCCTCAAGCCCGAGTAAACCACCACCAATAACGACACCTACTTTACTTACTGCGGCGCTGTTAGCAATATCCTCTAAATCTTCTATGGTACGATACACCAAACAATGGTCTTGATCTTTACCAGGAATTGGCGGTACAAAAGGGTATGA
>MDSY01064700.1_pt1 | contig 10361 bp, 5 predicted proteins | sample 811131 | NCBI WGS metagenome assembly MDSY01 (sample SAMN05326643, study PRJNA326480) | marine metagenome | isolation source: seawater | place: Atlantic Ocean: South West | collected 2010
CCCAGCTGTAACCATTATGTTTGGATATTCTTGATGTTTAACATTATCATATGGAGAATACGAGAGCATATAATCATAATATTTTTTAATATTCGGATTCCCCCACTCATCATACTCTCCAGTTGTCAACGGAATATTATCATCCAACATGGTAGTTACAACATCTACAAAGGGTACTGCAGAAATTACACTTCTATAAAGTTCTGGAGCTTCATTTAATATGACACCCATCAATAAGCCTCCTGCAGATCCTCCAAGCGCATGGAGATGTTTAGCACTAGTATAGCCTTTATCAATTAAAAATTTAGAAACATCAATAAAGTCATTAAAAGTATTTTTCTTAGTTAATAGTTTTCCGTTTTTATACCACTGACGACCTAAGTATTCTCCACCACGAATATGAGCAATTGCAAAAACAAATCCACGATCTAATAAACTCAGTCGACTACTTGAGAAACTTGGATCAGTTGTATAGCCATATGAACCATATGCATACAAAAGTAAGGGCGTTTCAGTATTTAAATCGATATCCTTTTTGTAAATCAAAGAAATTGGAATTCTAATACCATCACGACTGTCTGCAAAAATACGTTTTTCAATATAATTTTCCACATCAAAATTATCATCGATTACATCTTTCTGCTTTAGTAATTTTTTATTTTTAGATAGCATATCAAACTCTAAAACACTACTTGGCGTTTTTAAAGAAGTAAAACCATATCTTAATTTAACTGTATTGAAACTTGGATTAAATCCAGTATAAATATCGTAAGTTTCTCCTTCTACAGGTACAAAATAATTTTCAGAGCCATCCCAGCGTTGAACTCTAAGTTTAGTTAAGCCTTGTTCTCGTTCTGTAACTACCCAGTAATCCTTGAAAATATCTAGGTCTTCAATTAGCACAGATTCTCTATGTTCCATTAAATCAACCCAATTTTTAGATGATGGGTCAGTAATCGATACTTTAGAAATCTTATAATTATATGAATTGTCTTTATTATTAACAATATAAAAGTGATCTTCAAATTGATCCACAGAATATTCCAGCCCTGTTGTTCTTTTTTGAATCAATTGAAACTCAGATAAGGGTTCATCTGATTTAATAAATCTAACTTCAGAAGTTAAGGTGCTGTAAGAGTTAATAAAAATATATTCTAAAGATTTTGATTCACTTACGGAAATAGAAAAAGTTTCATCTTTTTCATGAAAAACCAAAGGATCTTCAGAGTAAGGGAAATCGATGTCATGGCGAAATATTTTTTCAGATCGAAGAGTGGTAGGGTTTTTATAAACATAAAAAAAGTTTTTACTATTTATCGACCAAGCTGATCCACCGCTTGTGTTTTTAATATTTGTATCAATTACTTCTCCTGTTGTTAAGTCTTTAACATATAGAGTGTACTTTCTCCTAGATTCAGTATCTATTCCATAAATCACTTTACTATTATCAGGACTCACATTCATTCCAACCAAACGAAAATAATCGTGTCCATTTGACATTAGATTACAATCAAAGATAATTTCTTCCATTGCATCTATAGAGTCTTTTTTTCTGATATATATGGGGTATTGATTTCCTTTTTCAAATCGGGTAACATACCAATACCCATTGAAGAAATAGGGTACTGATTCGTCGTTATTTTTAATTCTACCTTTAAGTTCTTCAAAGAGATTTTCTTGAAAATTCTTTGAATTTTTAGTCATTTTATTATAATAGTCATTTTCACGTTCAAGATAATCAATCACTTCAGGATTTTCTCTTTCTTTCATCCAATAGTAGTTATCTATTCGTATGTCGCCATGTATTTTTAATTGGTAAGGGTTTATATCTGCGATGGGTGCAGTTATTGATGTGTCAAAATTCATTTCAATTTTATTTTTACAAGCTGAGAGAACAAAAATCATAAATATGAATAAAACAACCTTATGCATAAGCTTTCATTTTTGTTAAAGTTGTTAACAGATATTCGTGTTGTTCTTGCGTATAATTCCTATGGGTAACTATTCTAAGTTTCCCTTTACCAAGACCCAAAATTAATATTTTTTTATCTCCAAGGTCTTTTATGAATTTTTCTTCATCTTGATTTTTATTAAGTGAAAAAATGATAATGTTTGTTTCTACAGGTTGCACTTTTTTAACAAAATTAAGCGCATTTAAGCACTCAGAAATTTCTTTTGCCCTGAGATGATCGTTGTTTAAATCTTTTCTGTGATACAAGAGAGCATAACTACCTGCTGCTGCAAGATAACCTGCTTGCCTCATTCCCCCTCCAAAAATTTTTCGAATTCTAATTGCTTCTTTAATCTTAACATTAGATCCTACTAAAACAGAGCCTACTGGACATCCTAGTCCCTTACTAAAACAAAGTGAAATAGTATCAAATAAAGATCCGTATATTTTAGGATCTTCTTGGGTTGATTCTAAAGCATTCCATAGTCTGGCTCCATCAAGATGAAGAGCAAGACCCTCATTTTTACATAATTTACTGATCTTTTTAATTTCATTTAGATCATAAACAGCTCCCCCACCTTTATTTGTTGTATTCTCCAAACAAACTAGACTTGTTCTTGGACTGTGATAAAAATCTGGTGAATTAATACAAGGCTTAATTTGTTCTGCTGAAATTTTACCTCTATCGCCTTGGATCATTTTACAAGAAACTCCAGAATTAAAACTAACTCCTCCCCCTTCATAGTTATAAATATGAGCATAGTGATCACAAATTAATTGATCTCCAGGTTGAGTATGAATCTTGATTGCTGTTTGGTTGGTCATTGTGCCAGATGGAAAGAATAAAGCCGCCTCTTTACCAAATAAATCAGCAACTTGATTTTCAAAAATATTTACAGAAGGATCTTCTTTAAAAACATCATCCCCAACAGGAGCTTTAAACATTGCTTCTAACATACCTTCTGAGGGTATTGTAACAGTATCACTTATTAGATTAACTATCATACTTAAAAATCACATGAAAATGATCCTATGGGTGATCCATCAGGAAGACGACTAACAGCAGGTGGGATATAATCGTTTGGTCTATCAAAATAACGATTAATCTGCATACGGTATACCTCGGAAAAATCCGATTCTTCTTGACCCGACAACCATCGCTCTAGACTAATCAATTGTTTATAAACTAAAGCTTTTACAATTGGATTTGCTTTCGGATTCTGAGCCAAAAACATAATATTCTTTAAAATATTAGCGTTAACAATATCATTAAGGTTTGAGTAATGACCATCACGAGGCTTTTCCTTAAAATGATTATTTATTAACTTATTTAAGGTTTCTTCTAAAGAAAGCTGACTGGGATCAATTCCATATTGAGCTACTAAACGATTTGCACGCTCTGGATGTAATAGCATCCCAATTAAAGCATCGCTTAAACTATTTGCAATTCCCAAATAATCAAAGGTCACTCCTGTTTGAGAAAGAAAATTCTCTCGAGTTCTAGAATTAGAAAAAGAACGTGGAGGTATAAGTTTTTGTAGCTCTTTAGGAACAACTAAAGCCTCTGGAGATAGAGTACCTAAAAATTCCAACAAGGCATTACGTTGGATTGTGCCATCAACGGTTTGAACTTGATATTTCTGAGCTCCTTTTACTGCATAATCATAATCGACTCCTCCGATTAATTTTACGACAGCTTCGGCTTGATATCTGTGAAGTAAATACATCGGAACAAAACGATCTTCAAGTGCGCTATAAGGTTCCCCTTCCCTCAAATGATTTAAAGATAAATGTTCTAAAACCTGCTTACGGATCTTCATTAGGTGATTCAATTCGTCTGTAGCTAATTTAGCATTGTCCCAAAGGTGTGCTATCGGATGTGAACCTCCAATTGGACGGGCATCTTGATCAGAAATAAATCGGTGTCCTTCATTAGCACTTTGATCCAAAATTGAATTTAAAGTTTTTTTCTCATTTGTACCCATTGGAAAATCACTATATGCATAAGCAACGGTGACTTTATCCCAATCTCCAATTCCTACTTCATAGGCATTAGCTATAGAAATTTTACCATCTTGAATTTCAATATTTGGATGGGGATAGTCCATCACAGAAGTTCTCAAATTAGCACTTGCAGCGAAATTATGTGCAAAACCCAGTGTATGTCCTATTTCGTGAGCTGACAATTGTTTAATTCTAGATATTGCCATTTCAAGGGCTTTATTTTCTTTATTGGCCCCCTCAGCAAAAGGAGCCTCTGTAAGACCTAATGCAATCATAAAATCTTGTCGGATCCTCAAACTACCTAAGCTTACATGGCCTTTAATGATTTCTCCTGTTCTGGGGTCAGCGACACTTGTACCATAACTCCACCCTCTTGTAGAGCGGTGAATCCATTGAATGACGTTGTATCGAACATCCAAAGGATCTGCGTCGTTTGGTAATATTTTTATTTGAAAAGCATCTTTATATCCAATACTTTCAAAGGCTTGGTTCCACCAAAGCCCCCCTTCTAAAAGTGCAGATCTTACTGGCTCCGGAGTTCCATTGTCCAAATAATATACAATTGGCTTTACTGCTTCACTTATGGAACTCATAGGGTCTTTTTTCTCTAATCGGTGGCGGTATATATATTGTTTTTTTGTGGGTTCATTTACAGGAGTTGTATAATCATAAAATGTTATCGCATTAGATCCTGAACGTGGATCAAAAACTCTAGGATTATAATCCAAATCAGGAAGTATCACAAATGAGTGGTGTTGATGAACTGTTATCGCTTCAGGGGTAGGCGTTACAGAATGAACTAAATTTCCTGTTGGATTTCCAACAAATGTCAACATTATGTCCAACTCTATATTTTTAGGAAAGGCTTTTGTTCTCTCTAAAGAAACTGCAGAACGACTTTTATCAATACTAAACGATCCCTCATTTAAAGCTTCTAGACGTTTTGAAACTCCATGTGCATCGCTCATTAGAAAAGGAGTTAAGTCTATCAAATACCCTTCTTTTGTCTTTTCTATTATGGGAAAACCAAACAAAACAGATTTAGCAAATGCTTCTTTAACAGAACGCTGTTCCAGTGGGTTTTTAGAAGTGGATCGATAACGCAAGTTAGGCTGGATTAACATAAGTTTATTCCCTGACTTAGAAAAAAAGACAACACGCTCACTTCCGAGTTGACCCCGGTCCAAACCGATGTCATTGTTTCCCATACCTTGACTTAGACTATTTACATAAAGGAATTCCTTATCCAATTCTTTTACGGTTAAATAAATTAAATCCTTTTTATGAGAATAAGTAAAATCGAAAAAGCCATTAAAAGACTGGTTATGATCTAAAACTGAGGGAGATTTGTTTTTGTTTTTATTTTGCGAATAATTTGGTGCTTGAAAAAACAAGAAAAAAATCAAAAAATACTGAATAGCCTTCATTTTTTTTTAAACTATTATAAATCTACTAAAAACATATTAAATGATATATTTAAGAAAATGAAAATAAATACACTAAAACTTTAAAGACTTACTTAATTATTTCAGATAAATCTATCCATTCTTCTGTTTTTGTTTCTAAAGTTTCTTCCAAAGTTTTTAACCTTAAGGAAAGTACTTTTATGTCTTCAGGTTTAATATTTTTATCCATAAATTGATTTAACAAATTGGCTTTTTGTTTTTCCAAATCATTAATTTCTTTTTCTAATTTTTTAATTTTTCCTTTTTCTTGATAAGAAATTATATTTTTTTTATCATCAATTTTTTTCCAATCATTTTTTGGCATTTTTTTATCCGTATCTGAAAGAATTGGTGTCGATTCATAGTCTCTAAAATCTGAATAATTTCCAGGAAAATTTTCAATTACACCATCCCCCCTAAAAACAAAAAGATGATCTACTATTTTATCCATGAAATATCGATCGTGGGAAACTACAATTAAACAACCTGGAAAGTCTAACAAAAAACTTTCTAAAACATTTAGTGTGACAATATCCAGATCATTCGTTGGTTCATCCAATATTAAAAAATTAGGATTTTGTATTAATACTGTACAAAGATATAATCGCTTCAGTTCTCCACCACTTAGCTTTTTCACGTAATCATATTGTTTATTTCGATCAAAGAGGAAGCGTTCCAAAAGCTCTTTTGCCAAAATTTTTCTTCCTTTTTTTAAAGGAATATACTCTCCAAATTCTTGAATGACTTCGATAACTTTTTGACCCTCTTTAACTCGAATTCCTTCTTGGTGATAATAACCAAATTTCAAGGTATCTCCACGAATGATTTTACCAGAATCAGGACTTAGATTTTCGGTTAAAAGATTTAAAAAAGTTGATTTTCCAGAGCCATTATTCCCAATAATACCTATGCGATCATTGCGTTGGAAGTTATAGCTAAAGCTTTTCAAAAGGACATTGTCGACAAAAGCTTTACTCACTTTATGCATCTCGATGATTTTTGAACCTTGGCGCTCCATATTTATTTCCAATTGAATTTGATGCTCCTGACGACGTTGTGTCGATTTAGCCTTGATTATATTAAAATCCTCAATTCGAGATTTGGATTTAGTGGTTCTAGCTTTAGGTTGACGTCTCATCCATTCTAACTCTCTTTTAAAGTGACGCTTTATTTTATGGGCTTCAGTAAATTCTTGCTCTAAACGAGCTGAACGTTTTTCCAAATAAAATTTATAACTACCCTTGTAAGTGTATAACTTGCCTTGATCTAATTCAATTATCCCATTACAGACGCGTTCAATAAAATATCGGTCATGGGTGACCATTAAAAGAGTGATTTTTTCTTTTATAAAGTAAGATTCCAGCCATTCTATCATTTCCATATCTAAGTGATTGGTGGGCTCGTCTAGGATTAGTAGGTCTGGTTTTTCAAGTAAGGCTCTACAGAGTGCCAAACGCTTTTTTTGTCCTCCAGAAAGACTACTCACTCTAAGTGTAAGGTCTCCCAGTTTTAATTTACTTAATAATTGACGATACTGTGTTTCAAAATCCCATGCTTCATTTTGATCCATAGAATCAAATGCTTTTTCATAGGCATTGGTATCATTGGGGTTTTTTAAAGCTTTTTCATACTCAGCAATTACACTTATTATATCATTCTCAGAAGTCAAAATTATTTCTTCTAATGAACTTTGACTGTTTAGGTCTGGCTCTTGAGGTAAATAAGATATTTGAATCCCTTTACGGTAAACTACTTCCCCGTTATCTGGTTTATCATTCTTAGCTAGAATATTTAAAATAGTAGTTTTTCCATGGCCATTTTTAGCAATTAATGCTATTTTTTGTCCTTTCGAAATACCAAAAGAAATAGGTTTAAAAATTAAGCGTTCACCATATGTTTTGGTTATTCCCTCTACTGAAAGTAGATTCATAAAAATATATTTTTTTAAATGTACTGATTCATCTCAAGGGTTTTTCTATCTGACCAATTAATAATTAATGTTATTTAAAAAATATGTTTTATATGTAACACTTTATTTAAACTTAAAATCTATTATTTTTGAAAAAACTTTACTATGATCTCCAACGAGCAATTCAAAAACATAATAGAACGAATGGGTGCTTTAAGACGTTATCTTTGACTTAGATGCTAAGGAGGTTGAAATTCAAAATCAAGAAGAAAAAACTCTAGCTCCAGATTTCTGGAGTAATGCTTCAGTTGCTGAGTATCACATGAAGCAATTAAGGAATCTTAAAAAATGGGTTGTTGATTTCAGTTTTATCAATCAAAAAGTCGAAGAACTCGAAGTACTTATAGAGTTTGAAAAGAGCGGGGATGCTAAAAGCATTGAGGTTATTGAGGTTTACGAAGAAATAATTCAACTTTTTGAAGATCTAGAATTTCGAAATATGCTTTCTGAAGAGGGTGATGATCTTAGTGCTGTCCTTCAAATCACAGCTGGTGCTGGAGGAACAGAAAGTTGTGACTGGGCAGAAATGCTAATGCGTATGTATATTATGTGGGGAGAAAAACAAGGGTTTAATATTCGTGAAATTAATCATCAGTCTGGAGATGTAGCAGGAATTAAAACAGTAACGTTAGAATTAGATGGTGATTATGCATTTGGCTGGCTAAAAGGTGAAAATGGTGTTCATCGACTAGTTCGTATTTCACCTTTTGATAGTAATGCTAAACGACATACTTCATTTGCTTCCGTTTATGTCTATCCTCTTGTTGATGAAAGTATCGAAATTAAAATAAACTCTTCCGACTTTACTTGGGAAACAATGCGCTCCAGTGGCGCTGGAGGACAGAATGTAAATAAAGTAGAAACAGCTGTCAGATTGAGACACCACCCAACAGGAATTATAATTGAAAACTCAGAGACACGTTCTCAATTAGAAAATAAAAATAAAGCAATGCAACTATTACGTTCTCAATTATATGAGATTGAATTACAGAAAAAAATGACAGCAAGAAATGAAATTGAGGCAGCAAAAAAGAAAATTGAATGGGGATCGCAAATCCGTAATTATGTTATGCATCCATATAAGTTAGTCAAAGACGTTCGTTCTCAACACGAAGTGACAGATGTAGATGCCGTAATGAATGGTCAAATTAATTCCTTTTTAAAAGCTTATCTAATGAAATCTGGACAAAAAAATAAAAATTAACATCATGAAAATAAAGAATATTATTTTTGACCTGGGAGGAGTTCTTATTGATTGGAACCCTGAATATGTTTACCTAAAAGAATTTAAGGGTGACAGAAAAAAAATGCAAATCTTTTTTGATCATGTATGTACATTTGATTGGAATGAAAATCAAGATGCTGGATATTCCCTTTCTAAAGCTACAAATGATCGTGTTATATTATTTCCAGAGCAAGAATCCTTAATCAGGATGTATTATGATCGCTGGGAAGAAATGTTGGGGGGCGAAATAGAAGGTTCAGTTTCTATCTTAAGAAAGCTCAAGGACAATCCCTTTTATAAAGTAGTTTCCTTAACGAACTGGAGTGCTGAAACATTTCCAATTGCCCTAAAGCGCTTTGATTTTCTCCACTGGTTTGAAGGCATCGTTGTTTCAGGAACAGAAAAAACAAGAAAGCCTTTCTCTGAAATTTATCAAACAACTTTAAAGCGATATAATCTGGAGGCGTCAGAATCACTTTTTATAGATGATAATAAACGAAATATCGCTGCAGCTGATAAATTAGGAATTCAAACCATCATATTTCACGACCCTGATCAGTTAGAAAAAGATTTAAAAATTAAAGGGATTATATTATAAATGTTAGCTGTAAAAGTAGTCCCTGTAACACTAAATCATTTAGTTCAATTATAGCGTTTATCGATTACAGCGTTTATGGGAAAATTTGCTGATTAAAATATTAATGATAACATTCAGTAATATTTAAAAGTGAATATGAGTCAAATAAATTAAAAAAAATAGATAATCTTAAATGTGAATTTTACTTTGCTTGCTCTAACAAGATTCTCGTGGGTTATTTAAAATTTAATTTTAAAAAAGCTCAAAGAGAGGATGTATTGGAAAAAAAAGGTTTTGAAATCAAACATATTTATCTTTTAAAATCATTTCAAGGCAAAGATTTTTTAAAAAACATTATTTGAAAAAATAGTAGATATTGGGAAGTCAAAAGGATAAAAAAATTATGGTTAGGAGTTTGGGGAAACAATAAATCTGAAATTAAATTTAAGAAAAGCTTAATCTAAAAGCAGGTGAAAAACACAACTTTATACTTGGTAGTGATCTTCAAACAGATTTTTTGATGAAATTAGATTTTTAATAAAAATTAAAAAGGAGATCCATTATCTGATTCGCCATCATCCAATAATCCAAATACATCATCAGGGTTAGGAAGACTGCTATCTGGGACTTCGGTACTATTAGGATTCATCTTGGATTGGAATTCAAAAGGAGAATCAAAGTTATCTATGTCTTCAAATTTTCCAAGGTGACTTATAAATTTTAAACGGATATTATCTAAACCACCATTTCGATGTTTAGCAACAATTAACTCTGCTTGTCCTTCTGATGGAGTGTGTTCATCATCATCCCATTCATCAATGTTGTAATATTCAGGACGGTAAATAAAGGAAACAATATCAGCATCTTGTTCTATTGCACCTGACTCCCTTAAATCTGAAAGCATTGGTCTCTTTGTCCCTCCTCTTGTTTCTACAGCTCTAGAGAGTTGAGAAAGTGCAATAACTGGAACATCTAATTCTTTTGCCAGAGCTTTTAAATTTCTTGAAATTGTTGAAATCTCTTGCTCTCGATTACCCACTTTAGTACTTGAGCCAGCAGTCATCAATTGGAGGTAATCAACTATAATTAATTTGATTCCATTTTGAGAAGCAAGACGACGGGCTTTCGCTCTTAAATCAAAAATTGACAAGGAAGGAGTATCGTCAATAAATAATGGGGCTTTTTCTAAA
>MDSY01158070.1_pt1 | contig 10361 bp, 9 predicted proteins | sample 811131 | NCBI WGS metagenome assembly MDSY01 (sample SAMN05326643, study PRJNA326480) | marine metagenome | isolation source: seawater | place: Atlantic Ocean: South West | collected 2010
ATCCTATATAGAATGGGCCGCCTCAGATAAAACTTTCATTTTAGAGATCGCAAGCTCCCGGGTAAAAAAACCAAGACCACAGTCCGGCCCAGCAATTAGGCGCCTGTCATCGATATGTTCAAGAGCCGCAGTGAGGCGATCACGGATTTCATCAAATGTTTCTAGACGACTGCTTGCGATTTTTACGACACCAAATATAACACTGGTTGTTTTGAACTTCTCCAAAAGGGATAAATCATTATGTCGATGAGCATCCTCGATTGAAACTTCGTTAATACAAGAGTCCTCAATAGTATCAGCAATCTGAAGATATACGTCTTTATCGGCTTTTTTATAACCTTCCGAATCTAAGGCATTTGGGTACCCACAACACATGTGGACAACGGCAGTGACCCCGGAAGGGATCCCATGGAATGTTCGCTCCAAATTTTCAAATCCATATTCCAATGCTTCTGCAGGCTTTCTGGCGAAAACGGGTTCATCGACCTGAATGTAAGCACATCCAGCATCTGCCAAGGCCCGCACTTCTTTGTTAAGTGCTTCTGCTAAATCAGCGCCCAGTTTTTTTTGATCTTGATAAAAGGTATTCGCCACAGAGTCTGAAATGGTAAGGGGACCTGGGAGTGTTATCTTTACAGGATTTTTGGTAAACTGCTGCGCGGCGCGCCAATCTTTTTCCAAACGTGTTTCCCGGAGACTGACAGGGCCATTGATCGTCGGTAAATTAGCTTCAAATGCACCATCGCGAACGGATTTGTGGGTTATTTGGTCGAAGCTTATGCCGTTGAGATAACGACACTGGTACCAAATATAATTTTCACGTCTAACCTCTCCGTCTGTGGGGACATCAATTCCGGAACTAACCTGATCAGTAATTATTTGTTCCGTAGCTTCTAGAAACAGCTCTTCTGCCTCTTCGCCTGCATTACTAATGGCCAATTCATAGTCACCAGGATTCCAATTTGAAAGAAGGCCTTTCGAGGCCTTGCGGGCTTCCTCACTTTTGTTTGCCATAAACCAATCACCTACTGGCGTGCAGGTTGGTTTAGGGTAAGCACCTATCGTTGTTGTTCTCAAAGGCATATAACTAGTCCTCTTTTAAAGCATTGATTGAAGCTAAGGCCGTTGGAGCAGGAATAAAAGTTGAAAATCTTTACGTTCGTTTCAACTAACGTCGGTCAAATGAGGTCTAAAAGTAAAAAGTCCCAGAAGAGAAGAAGGTGACAGCTTGCAAATAGACCGATTGGAAGTTATAAACCGGCCTCTTTAGCGTGGTCAGGCTGATATGGGCATGCCGAGCCATGGTTATAGAAACCTCAAATAATGGAGGGAAAAATGCCCAAGATGAAGACTAAGTCGAGTGCTAAAAAGCGCTTCCGTCTAACCGGGTCAGGAAAAGTTCGAGCTAACCCTTCGGGGAAACAGCATTTTTTGCGCAGACGCTCCCAAAAAATGAAGCGAAATGCTCGAGGCACAATGATCTTGAGCAGCGGTGATGCGCGTTTGGCCAAGGCCTGTCTGCCTTATTCTTAAATTTTTGGACGAACGGAGAGACGAAACATGTCACGTGTGAAAAGAGCCGTTGCCCGAAATGCAAGGCGGAAAAAAATTCTTAAGCTGGCCAAGGGATACCGTGGCCGCTCGAAAAACAATATACGTATAGCTATTGAACGAGTCGAAAAAGGCTTGCAATACGCCTACCGTGATCGGCGAACGAAGAAGCGGTCTTTTAGAAGCCTTTGGATTCAGCGTATAAATGCTGGTTCGCGTGAACACGGTTTAACCTATTCGCAGTTTATGAACGGGTTATCCAGGGCAAAAATCGAGATCGACAGAAAAGTTTTGTCAGATTTGGCGACTAAAGAGCCGGAGGCCTTTAGAAGCTTGGTGGAACAGGCAGAAGCAGCTCTTGCCAAGGCAGCGTAACGTATTCTATCACTAAAACATAGCAGCTAAATTTGGAAACGGGAGCCTACCTATACGGTAGCTTTAGAGTGCTGTTTTTGGAATAGGAATAGAGATGGAAGACCTAGACAGCCTGCGAAAGGGGTTAATAAGCGATATTGTTGGAGTTTCGGATGCCCGGGCCTTGGAAGAAATTCGGATTGCGACCCTAGGGAAAAGAGGGCGGGTCACTAAGCTTATGAAGGGTTTAAGCGGAGTTGAGCCGGAAAAGCGCAAAGAAATTGGCCAGGCGCTGAACGCCCTTAAGACAGAAGTGGCAGACGCAATTGAGGCTCGCAAGGTATTTTTGGAAGATGCTGAATTGGATGCAATCCTCGAGTCGGATCGCATTGACATTACGCTTCCTATTAGACCGGAAAACCGGGGTTGCATACATCCCATTAGCCAGACTATCGACGAAATCATAGCAGTCCTTGGCGAGATGGGCTTCAGCATAGCTGAGGGGCCAGATATCGAAGACGACTGGCATAATTTTACGGCATTGAACATTCCCCCTGACCATCCGGCCCGACAGGAGCACGATACCTTCTACTTGCCTGGGGAGCTGGATGGGGAGCGAATGGTTCTTAGAACTCACACTTCACCTGTACAAATTCGTTCCATGCAGAATGGGGAACCACCGTATCGCTTAATTGTTCCAGGTAGGACCTACCGGTGCGATTATGATGCAACCCATTCGCCAATGTTCCATCAGGTTGAGGGCCTGGTAATTGATAAAACCACTCATATGGGGCATCTCAAGGGGTGCCTGATCGAATTTTGTCGTGCTTTTTTTGACGTGGAAGATTTGCCGGTACGATTTCGAGCAAGCTATTTTCCGTTCACCGAACCTTCGGCAGAAGTGGATATCGGTTGCACTCGCGAGGGTGGAGCTTTTCGAATTGGTCACGGAGATGACTGGCTGGAAATTTTAGGCTGTGGCATGGTTAACCCAAAGGTTCTTGAGAATTGCGGTGTGGACCCGGAGACCTATCAGGGCTTTGCTTTTGGCATGGGTGTGGAGCGGCTGGCAATGCTGAAGTACGGCATCCCGGATCTCCGAACTTTTTATGAAACTGATCTTCGTTGGCTAAAGCACTACGGTTTCAGCGCTTTGGATGTTCCTAGTGTCGTCGGAGGGTTGAACCGATGAAATTCACCTTAGCCTGGCTTAAAGAACATTTGGACACCAATGCAGATCTGAACACGATTGTTGACAGGTTAACAGTTATCGGGCTTGAGGTTGAATTGGTGAAAGACCGGGCGAAGGGACTAGAGCCCTTCATAGTGGGCCAGGTTTTGAACGCAAATCAGCATCCTGACGCTGATCGTTTACGGGTATGCAGCGTTGATACAGGTGACCGAGAGTTTCAGGTTGTTTGTGGGGCACCCAATGCAAAGGCCGGGATGAAGGGCGTTTTTGCGCCTGTAGGTAGCTATATTCCGGGTACAGGAATTACTTTAAAGAGAACAGAGATCCGGGGTGTTGAGAGTTGCGGCATGCTGCTGTCAGAACGTGAAATGGGGATATCTGACGAACACGAGGGCATTGTCGATCTTCCGGAGGGCTCCCCTATAGGAGCGTTGGCAATTCAAGTGATGGGCCTCGATGATCCCATTATTGAAATAGCAATTACGCCTAACCGAGGAGATTGCCTGGGTATACGCGGCATCGCCCGTGATTTGGCTGCGGCTGGTTTGGGAACGATAAAACCATTAGAGGCAATTCCTATTCCAGGCGGGTTCGATAGCCCTATTGGTGTGGTTCTGGATTTTCCTGATGAAAAGAAGGATGCCTGTCCCTACTTTATTGGTCGTTACTTACGGGGCGTTAAGAACGGACCAAGCCCAGCTTGGGTGCAAGACAAGCTAGTCGCAGTTGGGTTGCGTCCAATTTCGGCACTGGTCGACATTACGAACCTTATGACGATTGAATTTGGCCGACCACTTCACGTTTTTGATGCGGCAAAAGTCAAGGGAAACGTGCGTCCACGAATGGCTCGGGCGGATGAGAGCCTTCTGGCTCTGGATGGCAAGATGTATGCGATGGATGAAGAAATGTGTGTGATTGGTGACGATGTCAACGCCGAGGCCCTGGGTGGCATTATGGGTGGAGAGTCATCAGGCTGTACGGAAGAAACGACAGATGTCTTCATAGAATGCGCTTACTTTGATCCAATGCGGACAGCGATGACAGGGCGTAAGTTAAATCTGCAGTCTGATGCCCGGTTTCGCTTTGAGCGAGGTGTTGATCCAGAGTTTATGGAACCGGCTATGGAGATCGCGACCCAACATGTGCTTGATCTTTGTGGTGGAGAGGCCTCTAACCTAGTGGTTGCGGGCGCAGTTCCTGACTGGAAACGGAAGATTACACTTCGGCTCGATCGTGTGCGTAGCCTTGGTGGGGTGGAATTATCTGCTGATGAGATCTCTTCTATCTTGGGCGCACTGGGCTTTGTGCACGCAAAAACCGAGAACAACTTTGATATTACACCGCCGTCTTGGCGCCCCGACATAGTGGGTGAAGCGTGCTTGGTAGAGGAAGTTATTCGGATGTACGGCTACGATAAAATTCCTGCTGTGCCTATGGCCCTGGAGGGGGCCATGCCAAATGCCGCGCGCACGCTTGACCAAACTCGTCGTTTCGATGGACGCCGTATTTTAGCATCGCGAGGGATGACAGAAGCTGTTACATATTCGTTTCTTGCTGAGAAAGATGCCATGTTATTCGGGTCAATCCCGAACTCGATTAAACTGACAAATCCGATTAGCAGTGATTTGAGCGTCATGCGAAGCAGTATTTTGCCAAATCTAATCAACGCAGCGGTTCGGAATGCGGCTCGTGGAATTTTAGACACGGCGATATTTGAGGTTGGTCCACAGTTTGCCGGAGATCAGCCGGCTGACCAGACCACGGCTGCGTCAGGAATTCGCACCGGTAATAATATGGTTCGACATTGGCTGGGCAATTCTCGGGTTGTTGACGCGTTTGATGCAAAGGCCGACGTTACGGCAGTACTTAACGAACTGGGCATTGCAACCGACAGATTGCAGGTTAGTCCGCAGGCACCTTCTTATTTTCATCCGGGGCGATCTGGTAGCTTTCAACAAGGACCGAAAAACACTCTGGCGCACTTTGGTGAGGTTCATCCACGGGTTCTTAAGGCTATGGGTATTCCTGGCCCTGTAGCGGCATTCGAAATATTTCTTGATAATGTTACAAAGCCGAAGCGAAAAAAAGATACGGCCCGTCCCCATCTGGCCTTGTCGGCCTTTCAAAGGGTATCACGGGATTTTGCCTTTGTTATCAACGAAGATGTAACAGCAGAAATGATAACATCGGCGGCCAATAAGGTAGACAAGGAACTCATTACCGAGACTGATGTATTTGATGTATTCGCAGGTGGGAACCTGGAGGAAGGAAAAAAATCTATGGCGCTTTCCATTACGCTGCAGCCAATGGACCGAACCTTAACCGATGCAGAAATCGAAGAGGTCGCAAAAAAAGTTGTCGCCAGCGTGACTAAGGCGACCGGTGCGGCCTTGCGTATGTAGACGTGAAGCCATTATCGGATTTTCCTGAGAGTGTACGCCGTGAAATTCGAGGTGTGTTCCTTGATATTGATGACACTCTGACATCTGATGGTCGTTTAACAGCGGCGGCTTATACATCCCTTGAGCGGTTACAACGGGCAGATAAACTGGTCGTACCGGTAACTGGTCGGCCTGCGGGCTGGTGTGACCACATGGCCCGAATGTGGCCTGTTGGCGGGATTATAGGAGAAAATGGCGGTTTCTATTTTCGTTATGACTATAATGCTCGGCAAATGATCCGGCGCTATCATATGGACGATCAAACACTCGCGAGGAACCGGGGTAAGCTAGAATTGGTTGGTAATGAGATCGTTGCTGCTGTATCTGGGGCGGCGATAGCCGCAGACCAACGTTACCGGGAGACAGATCTTGCTGTCGACTTCCGAGAGGATGTAAAAGAACTTAACCGTTCAAGCGTAGAAAATATTGTAGGAATGATGAAAAAAGCGGGGATGACAACCAAAGTGAGTTCCATTCATGTTAACGGTTGGTTTGGCAACCATGACAAATTGACGATGATCCGTTGTTTTCTTACCGAAGAATTTGGGATTGATATTGAACTAGAAAAAGAACGCTTTATTTTTGTTGGGGATTCTCCGAATGACCAGCCAGCTTTTGAGTATTTCCCAAATGCGGTTGGCGTAGCCAATGTGGCAGACTTTTCTGATGAGCTTGTATTTGCGCCCGCATACGTCACAGAGGCCCGAGCCGGAGAAGGGTTTTCAGAATTAATCAGGTTTCTTCTGGAGGACTAAGTTTTTATTATAACCTGGTCGGTGATTAGCTTTGAAATTTCTTCCGGATTATATCCCAGCTCTTCAAGTACGGGCACGGAGTGTTCTCCGAGACCGGGAGCGGCCAGAATTTTTGTATGCGGCGAAGAGCTGAACTTAGCGGCAGCCCGGGCCTGGCGAATTTGACCCATGCCTGGTTGGTGCAGTTCGTGTATCAATTCGTTGGCTATAACTTGTGGATCTGATAGCACATCCGGGCGGCTCAGTATCGGAGCACAGGGGACGTCAGCCGCTTCGAGTTTCGCAATTATTTCCGCTGTTGGGAAGATGCCTACAGAGGCTTCGATCACTTCCAAGCGTTCCTGCCGGTTTTTGCTTCGCAGAGCGGCTGTCTTGAACCGCGGATCTTCAATTAAATCTGGACGATTGAGTGACCGGCAAAGTGCAAGCCACTCATTGTCAGATACGGCACCGAATGTGATATAGCCGTCGGAGGTAGAAAAAATCATGTCATGGGGAGTGGCGGCAACATTGAAGTCTTCTTGCCCAACCTTAGTAAGCGGTGCCATAGCTTCTGCCCAAATGAAGGATATCATGGTGTCCAACATGGATACTTCAACATGCTGGCCTTGGCCGGTGCGCTCGCGTGCGAGTAATGCTGCGACTACGGCTTGGCTTGCGTAAACCGCGGTGGTTTTATCGGCAATTAGTGTGCGAATCATTTTTGGGCGGCCGGAAAGAGGGTCGGCTTGGATATCCGTGAAACCGGATAATGCCTGAATGACCGGGTCATAAACCCTTTTTTTTGCGTAGGGCCCCCTAGGACCAACCCCGCTAATAGAGAGATAGACTAGATTGGTTTGACGAGCCAGAACGGTTGTGGCGTCAAACCCTAGACGTTCAATGACACCGGGCCGGAAGTTTTGGGCGAAAACATCAGCCGTCGCAATCAAGTCCCATAAGATCGGTGCTGCTTCAGGCTTTTTAAGATCAAGGGCAATAGAACGCTTGCCTCGATTGACCGTGATAAATCCGGGGGTGAAATTAGTATCATCGCCTCGATGCCGCATAATGTCTCCTTGTGGAGGCTCAACCTTGATTACGTCTGCTCCTTGGTCAGCGAGGATCGCCATCGCACCGGGGCCTGAAATAACGCTGGTTGTATCGATAATGCGAAAACCTGACAAAGGACCATTATCTTGATATTTATTGCTCATAAACTGTTCGCTTCTAAAGCGGCGATATATGTAGGCCGAGCCGATACCCGGTTACGATAGTCCTTAATGGCAACAGGCAATTCAATGTTAAATCGATCCGAGAGATTTAGGCAACTCACCATCATGATATCAGCACCGCTAAATTCGTGCCCGAGAAGATAATCGCCCTCGTTTGGAAGAGATATTTCAGCCGAAGCGACCATGCGTATGAAGTATTCACGCGCTGTCTTGATAGCAGCCGGCGCTTTCCCATAAATCTCGAAAAGCTCAACGTGTCGTCGAAGAACATAGAGAGAGGTGGCATCGAGCTCCGTGGCAATAAAAGAAATCCATTCGAAATACTTTGCGCGTCTATTTATGGAATTGGGAATGAGGTGATATTTTTTCGATGCGTAGCGTTCAGCTAAATAGGTCACGATTGCCAAACTTTCTGAGACCACTAGATCTCCGTCTTGTAGAACGGGAATTTTCTGCCGAGGTTGAATTTCTAAGAAATCAGGATCTTCCATGTCCGGTGTTCGGGTGCGAAGAGGTTTTGTTTGATAACTCAGACCAAGCTCAATCATCGCCCAATGGGCACGCAGTGTCCGGCTTGTCCCGATGCCCCATAAAATTCGATTTTCAGTTTTGGCCGAATGCAAAGCATTTTTAGGTTGTGGTTTAGCCATAATCTCTCCGTAAAATTTGGTTTTGTATCGTGATCTAGGCTTAGACGATAACCAGTGGGTCGAAGTTGCTGTCGTAAGTGCTGGCAATTCGTTCTTGTGCGGGTTGGTTCCATCCAACCGTATTTACGTGACGCTGACAAATTTTACCATTCAGATGAATGGAGACTTATTCCGTCGAAATGGGTTTCTCTCTGCGGCGTGTTCTCTGTCTTACCGAACTCAATAAGTCCAAAAGCATTTTCGAACCGAAATGAAGACATGATAACCTTTACTTAAAATTTCGTTAGAGGCTAACAGAATGCCAAACTCTTGAAAATTATGGTCTATGGCTTTCGAAATATGATTGGGCTGACTCTAAATTTGATTTATTTTTAGCAAAAGCTTAGGAGTGTGCGCAAATGATCGAAGATTTTGCAGAAAACGCTAACGGAAATGTGATTTTAAGACAACGGGGACAGCGGCTTACCTTCAATGTCTTGATGGGGGTAGGCAATAATGATTACCTCATTCAAATCGAAAAGGGCCGGGTCGCGGGGGTTGTCCCTCGCCGTTTGGCTATGGAGAGCAGCGTTTTTAGTGTCCGGGCATCTGCAGATGCGTGGTCAGAGCACTGGACCCAGAATCCCAAGCGTGGATATCATGATCTTCTCTCGATGATCGCGGCGGGCCATCTAGCCATCGACGGTGATCTTCTCCCATTCCTGCAGAACCTACTATATTTTAAAATGTTGTTTGCCGCTCCTAGACAAGATGTAGTTGTCCCGGTTTCCGCGGACTCGATAGGTAAGCCGATTTCGTCCCTTACCGCGGACGGGCCGCTTTATGAACCGATTATGGGGCGTTATTTTAATATGCCTTTGGGCGGGCGTAACTACCGTATTTATGTGGAGGAGGCCGGGCATGGTATTCCCCTGGTTTGTTTGCACACAGCGGGTTCCGACGGGCGGCAATTTCGGCATTTAATGTGTGATCCGGCGATAACAGACCATTTCCGAGTGCTTGCCTTTGATTTACCTTGGCACGGCAAGTCTACTCCACCAGCTGGCTGGGAGCAGGAAACCTACCAGCTCACCACGCATGGATATAAGGAATTGGTTCAAGCGTTTTGTGGGGCTTTAGCACTAGAAAACCCAGTCGTAATGGGTTGTTCGATGGGAGGACGAGTGGTTTTGCATCTCGCGATGGATCATCCCAGCGATTATCGTGCGGTAATTGCATTGGAGGGAGCCGATAAACTTGAGCCTTATTACGATATTGACTGGTTGCACCGTTCGGATATTCACGGCGGCGAAATCTCTGCAGGCTATGTGTCTGGTCAAGTTGCGCCCCAAAGTCCCGATGAATATCGTTGGGAAACGCTTTGGTCTTACATGCAATCGGGGCCAGGTATTTTTAAGGGGGACTTATATTTTTATTGGCATGATGGTCATTTCGATGATCGATCACACCTAATTGATACCTCAAAATGCCCGGTATATTTGCTTTCAGGAGAATACGATAGTTCCTGTACACCAGAACGCTCAGAAGCAACACATCTGCGCATCAAAGGGTCTGTATTGAATATCATGGAAGGCATCGGTCATTTTCCCATGTCAGAGAATCCAGACCTGTTTCGGATGCATTTGTTGCCTGTACTCGAGAGAATTCGTAATGAGAAATGATCAATCCATATCTAGAGGGAAAATAGGGCGCCGAATTTTAGTGTAGTTAAGCGCCCTATAATCTCCTGAAGTCAATCCGCTCCCATTATCAACGACAATTATCTCGGAAGCGAGGGGCTCAAATGCGGCACGGAAGTGTTGAGCTGATTTTACAGCGATTACCCGCTTTGTCGTTATGTCGATACGAGCATGCTGAAAAAACATGATATCGTGGACTTGAAATCGTTCTGATGCGATCACGATGTCAATATCGCCGACTTCAAGTACCGCTGTTTGACCCATATTAATCTGGACACCGCGCGCCATGGGGCCCTTCATGGTAAACTGACCGTTAGTCAGCGATTTCACCTTACCACGAACTGAAATGGGTGCACCGTATTCTGGGTCGATTTTACCGCCCAAATTGAGATGGACGATTGCTCCCAGCCCATTTTCCCAACAGATTTTAGCGGACAGGGGGTCGTATATGCTGGCAAAAGCCGCGTTTTTTATGTCTGCGTCAATCATTCCATTCAGGAGTGTTGTGGCATCTCCATAACCACC
>MDSY01029403.1_pt1 | contig 10359 bp, 13 predicted proteins | sample 811131 | NCBI WGS metagenome assembly MDSY01 (sample SAMN05326643, study PRJNA326480) | marine metagenome | isolation source: seawater | place: Atlantic Ocean: South West | collected 2010
GTGTGTTGGAAAATTAATAAAAATGGATGTGAGAGACACCCAATCTAGATAAAACTTGAATGCTAAAGTTAAATTTTAATAAAATATTTTTATGCTCTATAATTTTTGTAGTTATTTTTTTTATTGATAGAGTATCAAAAATTTATATCATAAATATTGCAGATGTAAGCAACGAGGTTGATATATATATTAATCCTTATTTAAACCTTTATTTAATTTGGAATAAGGGAATAGCGTTTGGTTTTTTGTCGTTTGATGGAAGTTTTATATATAATTTGATAAGTGTAGTTATAGCAATTATTTCTTTAGTAGTGCTCATGTTAACTATAAAAAACAAAGGTATTAAAAGATATTCATTAATCTTCATTTTAGGAGGTGCGGTAGGCAATCTTTTTGACAGGATATATTATTCAGCAGTTCCAGATTTTATAGATTTACATATTGGAGAGTACCACTGGTTTATATTCAACGTAGCAGATATATTCATTACATTTGGTGTTATATGCCTTATATTATTTGAGTTAACGTGTAAAAATAAGGTTAATAATGAAATTAGTTAAAATAATAATTATTGTTAGTATTAGTGCTATCTTTTTATCGAGTTGCCAAGATGTTAAAGATGGTTTGACTGGAAAAAAAATAAGCCAAGGGGAGGAGTTTTTAATAAAAAAAAAAAATCCTTTAGTTGTGCCACCAGATTTTGACCTATTACCAGAGCCAAAATTAGAAAAAGAAATTGAAGGTGTAGATAATTTAGAAAATGAGGATCAGGATATTAAAAAGCTTTTAATGGGGAATTCTAAAAAAAATACCTCAAGTGAATCAAATAACTCAAATGATAATATAGAAAAATCAATATTAAAAAAAATTAATAAAAATTAATGTTAACAAAAAATATTATTTTTAAAAATTTTAAATTAAAAAAAAATTATAAAAAAATTAAATCTGATTTAAAATTATTATTAAACGAAGAAAATACAATAATTAAATCACTAAGTCCAAAATATAAATATAATTATAATAAAAAAATAATCTCAAGATTAAAAAAATATTTTAATATAAGAGTTTTAGGTATGGGGGGCTCTATATTGGGAACAGAAGCGATTTATGATTTTTTAAGGCATAAAACTAAAAAAAAATTTAGTTTTATTAATAATCTTCAGTCTAATTTAAAATTAAATGAAACTAAAAAAAAATATTTAAACTTAATAGTTTCTAAATCAGGAAACACATTAGAAACAATATCCAATGTAAACATTATTGTAAAAGATAAAGAAAAAAATATTTTTATTACAGAAAATAGAAATAGTCATTTATTTTTACTTGCAAAGAAAATGAAAGCAGAAATTATTCATCATAATAATTTTATAGGTGGACGGTTTTCAGTTTTATCTGAAGTAGGAATGCTTCCTGCAGAATTAATGGGTTTAAATGAGAAAAAATTTAAACAAATAAATAACCTAATTAAAAATAAAAAATTTATTAATTCACTGACTGAGAATGTTGGAAATATTTTATACTTCTTGCATAAAAAAAAATTTAATTCAGTTATTCTTAATTATGATGAAAAATCTAATAATTTATTTAAATGGTATCAGCAAATAATTGCTGAAAGTTTAGGAAAAAAAGGTATGGGTCTTTTGCCAGTAATATCAACTATGCCTAAAGATAATCATAGCCTTATGCAACTTTACTTAGATGGTCCAAAAAATAATTTTTATACTTTTTTTTATTCAAAAGAAAAAAAATCTCAAAAGATTAATGATAAAAAAATTCTTTCATCACATAATTATCTTAAGAATAAATATATTGATCAAATAATAAATTCACAAAAAATTGCTACCGAAAATGTTTTCTCAAAAAAAAATATACCATTTAGAAGTTTTGAAATTTTAGATCGTAATGAAAAAACTTTAGGTGAATTATTTTGTTTTTTTATATTAGAAACAATTTTAATAGGTAGAGCATTAAATATTAATCCGTATGACCAACCAGCTGTTGAGTTGATTAAAACAGAAACGCAAAAAATTCTTTTTTAGGAGTAATTTCCAAAAATAATTTTTGAAATACCGTAAGTTTTAACCTCTAAAACATTAAATCTCTCAGGTAATTCATCATTTTCTTTTTTGTGTCTATGAACAATTAATACTCCATTTGGTGCAAGTATATTTGAGTCAGCTATTTTGGTTAATATTATAGATAAATTTTTTTCTCTATAAGGAGGATCCATAAAAATAATATCAAATTTTTTTTCAAAACTATGAAAATTAAAATTTTTGAATATGTCTTTTTCAATTATTGAAGATTTATTTTGATAATTTAAATTTATAATGTTTTTTTTTAATACGGTTAAAACTTCTTTATAATTTTCTATAAAAGTTATGAAGGCAGATTCTCTAGATAAACACTCTAGCCCAAATGAACCCACGCCCGAAAATAAATCCAAAACATTTGAATTTCTTAACTCAACATTAAATTTATTAGAATGTAGAATTATATTAAATATTGATTCTTTAGTTAAATCTTTTAGTGGTCTAGTTTTATCATCTTGTGGTTGAAGAATTTTTTTACCTTTAAAGTTTCCAGATATTATTCTCATTCATCTATCACTTTATATCCGATATCCTCTCTGAAAAAACCACCATCCCAATCTAATATTTTAATTATTTCAATTATACGAATTCTACTTTTTAAAAAATTTTCCGATAAGCAAACAAAATTCAAAACTCTACCACCTGTTGAATAAATTTTTCCATCAATTTTGTTCGTACCTGCATGATAGCAGTGTTCACCTTGACTAAATTTGAGCTTATCAATTCCTTCAATTAAAACATTTTTATTAAAATCATCAGGATATCCTTTTGAACACAATACTACACATAAGCTTTTTTTATCATGCCACTTTATGGTTGTGCTATTTAATTTTGCATTGCAACAAGCCAGTATAATATCAAGTATATCTGAATTTAGTTTTGGTAAAATTGTTTGACATTCAGGGTCACCCATTCGTACATTATATTCAATTAAATATGGTTCATCTTTTATAATCATTAGTCCTGCATATAAAAATCCTTTATATTCAATTCCAATATCACGAAGTCCTTTTATTGTAGGTTCTATTATTTTTTCTAATATTTTTTTTTTCTAATTTATCATTAATTAATCTTGAAGGAGAGTAGGCTCCCATGCCACCAGTATTTTTTCCTTTATCTCCCTCTAATACTCTTTTATGATCTTGAGCAGTTTGAAATTTTTTTATTGTTTTACCATCTGTTATTATAAAATAGCTCATTTCTTCACCTTCAAGAAATTCCTCTATAAGTAAGTTCTTAGCCTCACCAAACTTACCCTCAAATATTTCCTTAATTCCAATTTTAGCTTCTTTTTTATTGGAACATATATAAACCCCTTTACCAGACGCCAGACCATCAGCCTTAATTACTAAGGGAAAATTAGTTTTATTTAAGAATGTATTTGCATCTTTAGTATTTTTAAAAATTCCGAATTTTGCGGTTGGAATTTTATATTTTTTGCAAAGATTCTTTGTAAAAATTTTAGATCCTTCTAGTTGTGATGCAGCTTTATTTGGCCCAAATACATTTATGCCATTACTTTCTAAAAAATCTACAATTCCATCAACTAATGGTTTTTCAGGCCCAACAACTATTAATTCTATATTGTTTGATAAGATAAAATTTTTCAGTTCGTTAAAATTTTCTAAATTTAAAGACACATTTTTTGCAATACTTGCAGTTCCAGCATTACCAGGAAAACAGTATATTTGGCCAATATTATTTGACTTATTTAGCGCAAGACACATTGCGTGTTCACGTCCACCACTTCCTATTATTCCAACTTTCATATAATACTGTATAAACTAAAAATGAAAAAAAAATTAGCCAAATTAAAATATTTACCAAATAATTTTGAAGTCCTTGAAGTGGGGGATTATGTAATTTGTGCTGTATCTGGTAAAGATGTAAAACTAGAAGAATTAAACTACTGGAATGTAGAGCTTCAAGAGCCGTACTATTCTTATAAGGAAGCATCAGTGAAAAGAGAAAAAGCTAAATAATAACTATTTCCAACGATTATGCGACCAGATCCATTGTTCAGGATTTTTTAAAATCATTTTTTCAAGTACAATATTTAATTCAGATGTAATAAATTTAATTGAATCATTACTAGAATATTCAAGAGGCTTATGAATAGTTAGTTTAAAATTTATATCTTTTGTTCTTTGGATATAAATGGGAACTATTTTACATTTAAACTTTTTAACAAATTGTGCTGGAATAGTGGTTGTAAAAGCTTGATGTTTAAAGAAGTCACACATTATGCCTTCTGAGACTCGCTGATCTATCATCAAGGCAATAGATGTGCCTTTTTTAAAAAAAGACAACAAATGTTTTGTTCCAGAAATACCTTTTTTAACTTGGTTCCTGCAAATATATTTTTTTCTTATTCGCTCCATTACAAAGTTTAAAAATTTATTATTAAGAGGCCTATAAACGGTGGCCAGCTGAAGCCCTGATTTTTCTATATGCATTGCCATCAATTCAAAATTATTAAAGTGTCCTGAAATAAATATTACAGGTTCATTACTTTTTTTAATTTTTTCTAAAATTTCTTGTCCTTCTATTTGTAAGTTATTGTTTAAATCTAAATTTCTAAAATTTTTTATAAAAACATATTCAGACAAAATTCTTCCATAATTACCCCACATATTTTTTATAGTTTTTTCAAGATCATCAGAACTTAAATTTGGTATAGCTTTAAGTAAATTTGATTTTATTATTTTTTTTGGTCTAAAAAATGGACCGATTAAAGATATTATTTTGCTAGAAAAACTTGATGCATACTTAACTCCTATACTTTTAAATATTAGAAAAAAAATCATAATCACAAAAAATTGAAAAAAATATTTTAAAGGTTTCATATTGTATTTTTTAATAAAGTTATAAGTTCATCAATATTTTTAATTTTTAACTCCATCTTTATGGATTGAATATTTTTTAATAAAGATGTGTCATTTAATATTTCTATTCTAGTATAATCTTTTTCTGTAGTAATAATTTGTGCATTAAAAGTTTTTGCAATATCAACAATTTTTTTTATATCTTTACGACTGTATGTGTGATGATCTGGGTACTCTAAAAATTTGACCACTTCAATCCCATGATTAACTAATGTCTTATGAAAATTTAAAGGAATCCCTATGCCGGCAAATGCTAAAAATTTATTTTTTTTATCTAATACTTCTATATTTGTTAGGGTGTAAGTAGATTTAAATATTTTAATATTATCATTTTGTCTTTTAATTTTTAAAAAAATATCGTCCATATTTTCATTATGACCATTTAAAAAAACAGCATCATATTTTTTTAAACTATTAATTTTCTCTCTTAGTGGTCCTGATGGTATCAACATTCCATTTCCAACAAAAGTTTCTGTGTTAAAACATACAAATTTTAAATCATAATTGACTGAATTATCTTGAAGACCATCATCAAAAATAGCCACATCAAAATTTCCATTGGCTCTATTTAGTGACTTAATTCTTTGAGAGTCAGATAATATATTTCCATATTTTTTTAATAATTTATATTCATCAAGACTTTTAGTATAATTTTTTTTTATAAATACTGTTTTAAAATGTAAGCTATTTAATATTTGACCTAATTTAATTACTGTGGGTGTTTTTCCAGTGCCACCTATATAAATATTGCCAACACAGATAGTCTTTAGACTGCGGCTATCTTTTATTTTATAATTTTTTTCATTATCTTTTTTTATTTGGTTATAAAAATTATTAATTCTTACTGGAATAGTGAATGGCAGTAATAAAATAGAAAAAATATTAGGTTTTTTATAATCCCAAAACTTAGGTTTTTTTATTATCATTTTTTGCTAACATTAAGTTTATCTCTTTTGATGTTGAATTTAAAATTTTATTACCTAAGTTTTCAATTTTATTTTTGATATTTTTAGAGCTAGTTTTGTTTTTAAAAATTTTATCAATATTGTTAATAATTGTATTTGAGCCATTTACTTTATGAGAGACTCTGTGTTTATTAAGCAGAGAGTATATTTCTTTAAAGTTTGAAACATTTGGTCCATGCAAAATCTTACAACCATATCTTGCTGCCTCCAGCGGATTTTGGCCTCCATGCTTTATTAAAGATCCACCTAAAAAAACAGTTTTACAAAGTTTGAAAAAAAGCTTTGATTGCCCATATGAGTTCACTAAATATATATCAGTATCAGGCTGAATATTTTGTTTTGATTCATGTATATGAATTTTAAGGTTTAATTGTTTCATCTCTTCAATAATTTTATTTGTTCTATCGATATGCCTAGGTATTATTATTGTTAGTAAATTCTTATGTTTTGTTTTGAGTTTTTTATGTGCAATTGCGCAAATTTTTTCTTCGGTATTGTGAGTGCTCGCTGCACACCAGATAGTACGAGATAAAAGTCTTGTTTTGATAGAATTATCTAAAAAAACTTCTTTTTTTTCAGCCTGGGTAAACTTTAAATTTCCGATATATTTTATTTTTTTTGCACCCAATAAATTTAGACGTATTTTAGATTCTACATTTGAAGTTAGGCAAATATCAAATTGACCAAAAATTTTTCTTGAGTCTGAGGAAAAAATTTTCCATTTATTGAATGATTTTTTAGTTATTCTTGCGTTTAGAAGTCCCAATGAAATATTCCTTTTTTTAATATTTATTACCATATTTGGCCAAATTTCTGAGTCTATAAAAAATACTATTTTTGGTTTCCAGTAATTTAAAAATTTTTTGCTGTGAAAGTCTGTGTCAATTGGAAAAAACTGATGTACTGTTTTTTTTAACCTTAAGTCAGCTAGAATTTTTGAAGAGCTTAAAGTGTTAGATGTTACTAAAATTTGTTTTATCTTTTTATTTTTTTCTAGTTTTTCAATTAAAGGTATTACACTTAATATTTCTCCCACACTTGCACCATGAAACCAAATTAACTCTCCTGCTTTTCTTTTTTTAGAAAAATAACAAAATTTTTCTTTATATCTACTTGGGTCTTCTTTTTTTTTTAATAAACGAAAAAAAATTATTAATGGTGAAACAATTAGAGTTAAATTAATGATCAGTCTATAAACAAAAATCATTTTTTATTTACTGACTTGTTTCTCATAAAAATTTTTGTAAATAGAGGAGCTATTAAGTAATTCTTCATGATTACCCTCATCCATAATTTTTCCAGAATCTATAACATAAATTTTATCAGACCCCAGGATAGTTGATAGTCTGTGTGCAATTACAATTGTTGTTTTATTTTTTGTTAATATTGTTATAGCTTTTTGTATTTTATCTTCAGTTTCAGCATCTAGGGATGATGTAGCCTCATCTAACAAAATAATTTTACTTTTTTTTAGCATTGCTCTCGCAATTGAGAGTCTTTGCTTTTCTCCGCCGGATAGTCTCACTCCATTCTCACCAATCATTGTATCGTACTTATTTGGAAGTTTTTCAATAAACTCACTTGCAAATGAAAGTTTAGCTGCTTCTTCAATTTCTTGTTCAGTTGCTTTCAAGTTGGCATAAGCGATATTATTTTTGATGGTGTCATCAAACAGGGTTGTGTCTTGGCTTACTAGCGATATGTTTTTTCTTAATGATGAAATTTTTGAGCTATATATTGACTGATCGTCAATTAATATATCTCCAGACAAAGGATCATAAAACCTTGGAATAAGATTGAGTATTGTTGTCTTCCCTGCACCACTTGACCCCACTAAAGATGTTGTTTTGCCACCCAAAAATTTTAGATTTATTGATTTTAAAACCAGCTCTTCTTCATTGCCATATCGAAAATCTATTGATTTTAAAACTATATTTCCATTTGTAAGTTCTAAATATTGGTCTGTTTCTTTTTCAGAGATCAAATTTTTTTCATCTATTACTGGCAGAATTCTTTTTGCAGCAGACAAACCTTGATTAATAGACATATTTAGCGTGGCAAGAGATCTAACTGGCTGGTATGCTAGCATCATGGCAGCTAAAAAAGAAAAAAAGCTGTTAATATCTAATTCGTCATTAATAATTAATTTTCCAGAGTAAAAAATTAAGCCTGCAATCATTATACCAGTTAAAGTCTCCATTATTGGTGACACTCTTACAAATACTGTTCCAATCTTTATAGATTTTTTCATCACATCATTAATTCGTTTTTCAGATTTAATTTCTTCATATTCTTCATTTTGAAATATTTTTATAAGTTTGTGATTTTTAAACATTTCCATCAAATAAGTGACTAGTTTTTCAGACCTCTCCATAGCTTCTGTTGAGACCTTTCCAATTCTTTTACCTAAACTTTTTGCAGTAATACTTGCAAGTGGAATCATAATCATTGCAAAAAGTGCTAGCTTCCAATTTTGATAAAACATTACACCCAATAACCCTATTAAGGTTAGACTATCTTTGAATAAATTAAGAACTGCTACAGTAATTAAATTAGTTATCATTCCAACATCATTAAGAAGATTGGTGATAAATCCACCCGAATGTTTATTGTCAATTACCTGTGTATCTGCCTTCAGAAGAGTTTTCATCATATCTGACTGGACATCTTTTTTTACATTTTCACCAACTGTTATCATAGTAACTTTAGCAAGATAAAGTGAGATTCCCTTTGTTGCAAAAGCTATAATTATACAAATAGGAATAATTATTATAAGAGTTTGATCTTTTTCGATAAATATTTTTTTTATAGCAGGGTCTAGAAGCCATGCTATTGACGATGTACTCGTAGCTACAAATAAAGAAAGTAGTACTGCTAAAAATATTTTCTTTAAATATTTTTTAGTGTAGTCATGATAAAGTCTTTTAATAACCGGTATCTCTTTCAGCATTATTACATTTTACCTATTAATAGATTAATAAAAATCATTAAACCAAGAAAATTATTACTCTTAAATAATTTATAACAACTACTTGGAGAATTTACTAATAAACTTTTTATTTGATAGTAAAATAAGTGAATTAAAATCAAAATAAAAAATAAAAAATAAAAAATATTAAAGTCCATAATACTTCCTGTAATTAATAGACAGATTGAAAAAATTAGATAACATACAATTATTAATAGCTTGGGATTTTTTTTGAATTTAATTGATGTGGACTTAACTCCTATTATTTCATCATCTTTTATATCTTGAAATCCGTATATAGTGTCGAAACCAAGTGTCCAAAATATGGCTCCAAAATACATTATTATAGGAACAATATCTATTTGGTTTTTAATACATATCCATCCAAGCAGTAACCCATAATTAAAAGTAATACCCAAAAATAATTGAGGCCAATAAGTATACCTTTTCATAAGTGGATAGGTGAAAGCTAAGGGCATAGATCCAATCGCAAAAATTATCGTTGTTTTGTTAAAGTTTATTAGTACTAGCAATGCTAATAAACATAATATTGTGGCATATACTAAACCTAATTTTATAGAAATTTCATTAGATGCAATTGGACGCTTTTTTGTTCTTTCTACTTTTTTATCAAATTCTTTGTCAGAAATATCATTAACTATACATCCTGCAGAACGCATTAATACTGAACCTATAAAAAATAAGATTAAATAAAAAAAATAATTACCTAGATTGTTGGTAAAGTCATATGCAAGAGTTAGTCCCCATGCGCAAGGCCAAAACAAAAGCATAAATCCAATTGTTTTCCTTAATCTTGTTAATTCAATAAAGAGATTTATTTGTTTCATAATAATTTACTTGTAAATAACAAAGGCTAGTTTCATAATCAAATTGATTCGTATGAATATAGATTACACAGTCACAGCACTAATGTTTCCGGCAATACCTTTGCTTATGAACATATATAGCAATAGATTTCACTCACTAAGTAAGCTTATTAGACAACTTCATGATGAGCATGTGTATGAAAATCACATTCCACCTGAGTGGAAAAAGCAATTTATTAACCTTAATGGAAGAATAGTTTTATTAAAATGGACAATCATGTTTGCTGCATTTGGTCTTTTATTTAATTTATTAACTGTTTTTGCTCTTTATTTAAATGAGATTTTTGTTGCTAGAATAATTTTTGGCTCATGTTGTTTATCTATGATGATTTCAATTATTGTTTTTTTAAGAGAAATTCAAGTATCAACAAATGCCCTTAAATGGCATATGTCTGATATGGATGTTGATTTAGATTAATTAGGAATAATTACAGCAGGACCAGTTAACAATCTTGCTTCTAATTCTTCATGAGCTTTTTTAGCATCATGAAGCAAATATTTTTTTGAAATTTCAACTTTAAATTTTCCAGATAAGATTGCATCAAAAACTTTTTTAGCTGA
>MDSY01093769.1_pt1 | contig 10355 bp, 9 predicted proteins | sample 811131 | NCBI WGS metagenome assembly MDSY01 (sample SAMN05326643, study PRJNA326480) | marine metagenome | isolation source: seawater | place: Atlantic Ocean: South West | collected 2010
ACATTGGCTACCAAGTAAAACAAAGCTTTTTGGAGAAAAGGTTTTTACCAAACTACCTGTTTACGCTCAATCTATCGCAGTTGCGATTATACTCTTTTTTGTATACCAAGCCTTTTCAGATACCTTCAAACCGTTTGTGTATTTTCAGTTTTAAAGAATAAAAACCTCTTTTTACTTGACAAACGGGGTGTTCATGTTGTATCTTCGCAATCTTTGATTAGATAATTCTAAAACCCCAGTTATGAGCAAGATGAAATTATCGGAGTTTAACTTCGATCTTCCAGAGGAATTAATTGCAAACTATCCAAGTGAAAACAGAGATGAGTCTCGATTAATGGTTGTTCATAAAGATACGGGAGAAATTGAGCATAAACTATTCAAAGATATCATTGATTATTTTGATGAAGGTGATGTCATGGTGATGAATAACACCCGAGTATTTCCTGCAAGGATGTATGGGAATAAAGAAAAGACTGGTGCAAAGATTGAAGTCTTCTTACTCAGAGAACTAAACAGAGATAGCCTTCTTTGGGATGTTCTAGTTGACCCAGCAAGAAAAATCAGAATTGGAAATAAATTATACTTTGGTGAAGACGACTCGCTTGTTGCAGAGGTTATCGACAATACCACCTCAAGGGGAAGAACTTTGCGATTTTTATTTGATGGCCCTTATGAGGACTTTAAAGCGAAAATCACTGAGCTCGGTGAAACACCACTTCCAAAATATATCAAAAGAGATGTTGAGCCTTCGGATGAAGAGCGCTATCAAACAATATTCGCCAAAGAAGAGGGAGCTGTCGCTGCACCAACTGCAGGATTACATTTTTCACGACAACTATTGAAAAGATTAGAGCTAAAAGGCATTGAATTCTCTGAAATAACTTTGCATGTTGGACTAGGAACCTTTAGACCTGTAGAGGTTGAAGATTTGACCAAACATAAAATGGATTCAGAGCAGGCAATCATTACTCACAAAGCATCTGATATTGTAAACACGGCAAAGCGAGCGAAAAGAAGAGTCTGTGCGGTTGGAACAACATCAATGCGAACGATTGAAACTGCGGTAACTACAGATGGTTACCTTAAACCGTATCAAGGGTGGACGAATAAGTTTATCTTCCCACCTTACGAATTTAGTATTGCGAACTGCTTGATCACTAATTTCCATACACCGTTGTCTACCTTATTGATGATGATATCAGCATTCTGTGGGCATGAATTAATGCAGAAAACGTATGCAGAAGCCATTAAGGAGAAGTACCGTTTCTATTCTTATGGTGATGCAATGCTGATTATTTGATCAACAAAAGAACCTTTCTGACTAGTCTATCACGACGATAAAATTAGACTTCTTACCCTTTCCTAAAAGGAGGTATTTATCATTAATCAGATGAGTTTCATCGATCTGGAAAGACTCGGAAACCTTTTCCTTATTTACAGATATAGAATTTGCTTTAAGCGCCCGTCTTGCTTCTCCATTTGATGAAAGAAAACCAGTCTTTGTTGCTAGAGCATCTACAATAGACAATCCATCTTTAAGGTCTTCGAATGATATATGTGCCTGGGGAACTCCCTTAAATATTTCTAAGAACTCTTCCGATGTCAAACGCAATAAATCTTCTTGTGTGGATTTTCCAAATAAAATTTTAGATGCGTTTACTGCCTGCTCATATGCTTCGTTTCCGTGAACCCTCTTTGTGATATCCTCAGCAAGGCACTTCTGAAGACTTCGCATGTGAGGAGCAGCATCATGCTCTTTTTGCAGTTGAGTAATTTCCTCTTGGGTAAACAAAGTGAATATTTTAATGAAATTTGTAGCATCAGCATCTGAAGTATTTAACCAATATTGATAGAATGCATAAGGTGAAGTCTTCTCACGATCAAGCCAAATATTTCCACTTTCGGTTTTACCAAATTTGGTTCCATCTGCCTTTTTGATTAATGGAGTAGTAACAGCAAAAGCAGCACCTCCGGCCTTGCGTCGGATTAGCTCTGTTCCTGTGACGATATTCCCCCATTGGTCTGATCCTCCTAACTGAACAACGCAGTTTTTGTGCTGATGGAGGTAATAAAAGTCATACCCTTGAACCAACTGATACGTAAATTCAGTAAATGACATTCCAGTCTCTAATCTCGACTTTACAGAATCCTTTGCCATCATATAATTTACTGGAATATGCTTTCCGACGTCTCTAATAAATTCTAAAAAGTTCATGGATTTAAACCAATCATAATTATTGGCTATCTCTGCCGGGTTGGACCCCTCGAAGCTTAAAAAACGCTCTAACTGTCTCTTGACCCCTTTAATATTATCAGAAATAGTTTGTTCATCTAAAAGATTCCTTTCCTGAGATTTTCCAGAAGGATCGCCAACCATACCGGTAGCACCACCAATCAGGGCTATTGGTGAATGTCCAGCGCGCTGAAAATGGACTAGTGTCATGATTTGCACAAGGCTTCCGATATGCAAGGAATCAGAAGTTGGGTCAAACCCTATATAACCAGACGAGGGCGCTTTTAATAAGGCTTCCTCAGTTCCTGGCATGATATCATGAATCATACCTCTCCACTTAAGCTCTTCAATAAAATTCATATTATTTTGTTAAATCTTTAAATACTGAAGAAAGTGATTTTTGCTCCAGTTGTAAGGTGAGAATTATTAGGTTGTTTTCTTGACTAAACCTAGAAAGGTGCGGTCTTAAATCTTCTGTTTCTGAATATAAAAGCCATCCATCCGCACGTGATTCTATTTTCTTTATTTCTTTAATTTTAGAAAGCTGAGATTTAGTGACAGTTTGTTGAAACTCTACAAAAACACACCTTAAATCTGACTTCTCATGAAGCCTATTTGTTGGTATATCTGCAACTATCTCGCCTTTTGAGAGAATGACTACTCGATCACAAATGGCCTCTGCCTCCTGCATAATATGAGTAGACAGCATTAGCGTCTTTTCCTTTCCTATCTTTTTAATAAGCTCTCTAATTTCTGTAAGTTGGTTGGGATCCAACCCAGATGTTGGTTCATCTAAAATCAAAACCTCTGGATCGTGAATCATTGCTTGAGCTAACCCAACACGCTGTCTATAGCCCTTAGATAAAGCACCAATTTTCTTATTCTGCTCTATTTCTAGACCGACAGAATGAATCATTTCTTTGACCCGATCGCTTCGATTAGAAACTTTATATATACGCGCAACAAAATCTAAATATTCTCGAACATACATATCTAAATAGAGCGGATTATTCTCGGGAAGATAACCTATTCTCTGTTTTGGCTCCAATTGATCTGTTCCCACTGGGATGCCAGAAACAAGAATTTCACCAGAGGATACAGGGATGTATCCTGTTATCATCTTCATTGTCGTACTTTTCCCAGCACCATTCGGCCCTAAAAAACCTACAATTTCTCCTGATTTTACAGAAAAACTCACCCCCTTGACAGCAGCTTGTTCTCCATAATATTTAAATACGTTTTTGACTTCAATTGACATGATTAAGCGAAATTAATGATTTTTATTAATCCATTGAAGGACGCGGAATAGGAAGCGAAAATAAGGCGATAAAGAAAGCAAACATCGTGATACCCGTTTGGGTTTCAAGCGTATCCTCAAAGAGAAATGTCACCAACATAATGGTCCAGAAAATAAATCCACTTAAATTATGACGCTGAATTTGAATGCGACCAGAGCTAGTCAGGAGATATACAAAAATCAGAAAGCCAAAAACACCAAAAGTAATGGCACTTGTTAAGAATGAATTATGAGCGCGAATTTGGTTTTTCTTGGAAAGTTTGGTTTTTAAGGCTTTATACTCCTCTGCAAATGCATTTTTCAAATCTCCTGTACCCACCCCAATAATAGGTGATTTTTTAAAAATAGAGAAGCCAACCTTCCATGCTTCAAATCGCTGCAGTAAAGAATGGCCGTTGGGATCTGACATATGACTCAACTGATAACGAAGCCCTTCAATACGGCCCATTAGCCCTCCTTTCATTTCGGCAGAATGTGCCATCCCTTTTTCTATCGCCAATACCTCCTTCGAGCTCAAGCTTCTAACGCCAATAGGATTGTTTGGGTATTTTTTTGAAGCTAAAAATCTAGCTAGTGTATACTTTAAATCTTGATTCCTAAAGTCTTTTCCATCATAAGCTAGCTCAGATCTCTGCTCCCATGCTTCTTCAACCCCGTCTGCATTGACGGTCGGTAAACGTTGATTAGTAACATTGGATTTTAAACCAATATAAACCAAAGAGCATAGTAAGATCCCCGAAACCAATAGAAAAGTGAGCGAAAAATACTTTTTATGCAGTAGTAAAGGATAAATAATGATTGCCAAAACAATGGCTGCCAAGCAGATAATTCCGGTTAGAACTTGACTTGAAAAAGTATAGAAGAGGAACCAAAGGGCAATCAAAAGAAGAAGAATCCTCAACCTTTTATTATCGAGACTTAAATCATATAGCAATGGAATCGCAAAAACAATCATAATCGCATAGCGAATGTGAGAATTAAACAACGACATATCACGCGCATCCGTAAAGTTAAAATCAGCACCATAAAAATGATACACAACATAATTAATAATGCTTGTAACCAACAGAGTAAGGATAAAAAGCCCCATCAAAAGCTTATAGCTTTTTCGAAAAATCAAGGGTTTGGCGATGATAATCAACGGGACAACCACAAGAGTCGCTTTACTTTTAAGGTCATTAAAACCATAAGCTAAGTCATCGGACCAAAACATCCCCACAATGTGTAAGATGTAAAAAACCAATGCTGAAATAAAAAAACGGTTGCTCTTAAGGTGTGAAAAATATAACTTGTATTCACCTTCAATCAATAAGTTAAGGAGCCCAAATAAGATGCCCATTGACATTAAAAACTTACTGCATACGATACCTACAACAAATAAGCACAGGCTGAATAAGTGTGCATAATAATGAATTAATGATGGGGAAATTCGTTTCATTTAATCAATGACTATGGCTTAAGAATACTTTTGTACATATCAACATTTATTAGAATTTCTCTAGCCTTAATCACATCTAAGTCAGATCTGAAACTATGTTTACTTACCCCAGACTGGAAATAATACCTTGAAATTATTTCACTTTCAATCCAGCGAGAAATCTCTTGCTGAATTGAAGCCAACTCTTTCTCTAAATTTGCAGACACTAATTTCTCTATCTCTTTGTATGAGGATTCTATTACTTCTGAATATCCTTCTTCATTCGCAACCTCTTTAAGCTCTTTTAACTTTATTTCAGAAGCGGTCTCGAAAGAAAACTGATCACTTTTTAAAACAAATGCAATAAAATTTTGGAAGTCTTCATCCGTGAATACAAAGTCCTCAGGACCTGCAATTGAATCCTTTTGACTTGCGAAATATGTGGCAAAATCAAAAACTACATCCTGAATGAGTAATAAGGAACTTAGTCTTCCTAATTTTTCTTTTTCAATCTCGATATCAGGAACAATTCCTCTACCATCAATTACATCTCTTCCATTCTTGGTCTTAAATGTAGTTAACAAGGTATCTGATATTTCAGAGGGTTTATCTTTTGCCCCTTTCTCATAATACTCTAGTCGTTGCACGCACCTGCCTGAAGGAGTGTAATATTTGGAAATCGTTAATTTCAGCTTAGAACCATATTTCAAGTCATAAGTCCTTTGCACCAAACCTTTACCATAGCTTTGCCCTCCAAGAACAATTGCTCGATCTAAATCCTGTAGGCTACCTGCAACGATTTCACTCGCTGAAGCACTTCTTTCGTTGATTAAAATGACAAGTCTCATCTCCGGAAACGCGGGCTTCTCTCTTGTTTTGTAAGCTCTATTTTCCTCTTTCAAACGACCTTTTGTCGAAACGATAAGCTGTCCCTTAGGGATAAATAAATTAACAATCCTTATGGCTTCCATTAGCAGACCTCCGCCATTATCTCTAAGGTCAAGAATTGCCGTTTCCATGCCTTGGACTTTCAATTCATCAAAGGCTTGTTTTACACTGTTAAATGCGGTTTGAGAAAAACTTGAAAGCTTCACATAACCAATATTACTAGAGAGCATACCTGAGTATGGAAGATCGGGAAGCTTAATTTCCTCACGTGTTACCTTAAACGTTTTATGACCAATATTTGACCGGTCAATTTCAACTGCAATTGTTGTCCCTCTAGGCCCTTTTAAAAATGAAGAGACATCATCTGATGACTTTCCAATCATTGATACTCCATCAATGGATAAGATCTTATCACCTGCCTTTAGTCCACTTTTATGCGCAGGACTATTTTCATAAGGCTGAACAATACACGTAAACTCCTTCATTTTACGAATTAAAGCACCAATACCACCGTATTGACCGGTGGACATCAATCTATAATCCTCCATATTGGATTCGTGGTAGAAGACGGTATAAGGATCCAACTCCTTAAGCATTTCATCAATTGCAACTTTTGATATATAACCAGTTGCAGGTTCATCAACATAATAGAGATCCAAGTACTCATGAACTTGATCCATAAGCTCAAGGTTCTTTAATATCTCAAAACCTCTTGATTGACCTCTCGAAAACCAAGGATTCAAACAGAGCAATAAAAAAAATAAAACTATTCTGATCCTCATTTTTATTGGTGAATTTTCTTCAGTGCCTTTAATAAACTACTCTCAAGCTCGTTAAATGGCAGCTTTGTTTTAAAACTATATAAAATTGCGACACAAAGTGTTGTGTCCTTGTTTTCACTTGAAAGACTTTCTTTATTCTTTCTAACTACTTCACGAATACACCTTTTCAAATAATTGCGGTCTACTGCTTTTTTGAAATTTCTTTTCGGGACTGATATCAATAATTTAAAAGGTACAGACATAGGTGTTTCCGTTTTATTATAAAGTATAATAAACGGATGTGACTTTATTCTACTACCCTTTGAGAATAAGTTGTCTATATCTCTTTTATGGGTGAGCCTAAGTTCTTTCGGAAATGATTGATCGATCACATTAACAGTCCTTATGGTTAATTACTCTACCTCCTCAAAATCATCAAATCGATCTTGACCATTCCCTTTTGATACTGAAGTCAATTTGACAATTATATATTGAAAGGCATTAATCGTTTTTGATAAAATATCTAAAAGAAAAAAGAATCCTATCACTTTAAAAATAAAGCCAATAATTGCTGTTGATTCAATATCGATAATACTTTCTTTAAACCATAAAGCAATTGGGTTATTTGCAATACTTGGATCAAAAATCAAAAAACCAAAAGCCAAAAATGACATAGCAATGAGTATGATTTCATAGCGAGCGTTAAACTGTTTTTTTTGAGATTGAACACCCATGCGCGAAAACAAAGCATTTGTGTTTTGATTCTTTTGGAACTTTCCAATAAAATAAAGCATTAAAATACAAACGACTGGAACCAACGATTCAATATTTATCGTTTTATCATCCCCTTCAATGGAGAATAAAAAAATTACATTCACCAGGAATAGGTACTTAAAACACTTAATCACATATTCACCAAATTGGCTTTTTACTGTTCCTGAAGTGATGAACTTTATGCCAGTATCAATAAAGAACCAGATGAAACTGTAAATAGCAAAAAAAACACCTAATTGAAATGTAAGTTTAAAAATATCCATATACCCTTGTGATAAACCGCTTTTAATCCCTTCGTAAAGTTAGCACTTCTAGCGGTATTTGAGATATTTGAACAATAGATAAACACGTGAAAGTTAGAATATCGGTTATTTCACAACCTTTATAACTGTTCTTCTATTTACAGTATGGTTCTCTTCCGTACAATTATTACATTTTATCTCAAGGTCAGATTCGCCTTTATAGGATCCAGATATGTTTTCAAATTTAAAACCCTGCGAAACGAGAAAATCTCGTGTTCTAACCATTCGTTTCTCTGAGAGCCATATGTTATATTTCACACTTGCTCGCTTATCACAATGAGATTCTATAACGATTTTGGCACCTTTCTTATTCTCAATAGTTTTACAAAAAGCAATCATTTCCTTCTTGTTTTCGGAATTATGAAAACTAGAATTAAAATCAAAATAGATAATCGTTTCTGGCATCGACACCGCAATTACAGGCTCAATGACTGGTTCTATTTCCGGTTCAATAATTTCTGAAGGCTGACTAATATCAACCAATACATTTGCAATTTGCCCAATAGCATCTTTGACCTCGACCTCATAGGTTCCTTTAATCAGTTCTGAAGGATCCTCATCTTTAGAGCCATTTGACCAACTAAAGCTGTAGGGTGCAATTCCTCCTTTTGGAGTTAGGTCAATGGATCCATCGGCGCCATTAAAAACAGAGACATCGATACCAACAGCAGAGGCCATAAGGGGCGGTGGTGGTAAAAAAGTTGAGTAATAGATATCACTTCTTTCACTATCCCTGTTGCTAGACCAATAGAAAAAACCGTCGGACATTGTAAAATAAGCATCAAACTTCGAAGAATTTATTTGAGGTCCTATATTAACAGGGGTGGACCAATCTGTCCAAGAATTTGAGTTACGCACTGCATAAAAAATATCTGCATCACCCTGACCACCTCGACCATTGGTTGAAAAAAATAAAGTATCGTTCTCGCTCGATAAAAAAGGAGATATTTCAAAGCCAGAAGAATTGATTTTTGGGCCCAAATGTATTGGCGCTGTCCATTTTTCATTCTCCTTGAGACTTACATAAAGATCCTCTTCACCTAGTGATTTTGGACCGGCAAATGAAATAAGAATCACATCACCTGTCTTGTTTACATGGAACCCATAAAAATCACCTTCAATATCAAGGTTTGGTATGGAAATATGCCTTGGAGAGCCCCAACTATTTCCTTTTTTCTTAGCGTAGGAAATCCCTTTCTTTAAATCTTTCTTACCATCATAGGAGTTGATTAAATAAACAATTGACTCATCACTATTGAAACCAATTATCGAATTATTGTATTTATTGTTCAAATCCTTATAGTCTTCGCCTTTAGCATAATTCTTTTCGCCATTCCATTTACTTTGCCAAATATCTTGGTCGTTTATACCACCTATAGATTCCGGATCGTTCACTCTTGTATAATATAGTGTTGAGGTTTCTTTAGAAAAAACAGGGAATAGCTCATCAGCTTCAGAATTCACCTCTCCACCAAGCCTATGTGGCTCTTCGATATCTATATACTGTGCTTGGTTTGTGAAAACAATTAAAAGAGCACCTATCAAAAAATAAAAACGCATACTTTTCATATTATTACCTCCCTAGCATTAAACCCAATGTAAGCTCATGGCCTCCAGAAGAAAAGTTATTAAATCGAGACAATGAGTAATCATATGAGTACCCTACCTTGAATCGCTCACTAATATTCATTCCAGCCATCACAATCATAGCGTCGGTATGGCGATATCCCAGTGTCAGCCATAACCATTTCTTGTATTCAAACTGAACATTGCCATCAACAGATAGCGGAGCAGGACTCATATACTTAATTAGAAAACCTGGAGTAATCGAAAGATTTTCTCCCATCGGAATTTTATACCCACCAATTAAATTAAAATGAATTTGGGGATTAAAATTTGCTGTCCCTTGACCGAACTGCACAAGATCACGAGTCAATTGATCGGCTGAAAGGCCAAGAAAGAATTTTTCAGAATACATATACAATCCAGCACCCATATCCATCAGGAATTTATTAGACTGATTTTGAATGAAGTTGTCATAGGTGTTGTCAACATAAGGATTCTGACCTGGGGCAATAACATTCAATACTTGTGCTTGGTCGGCAAAAAAGGTATTATTTGACAACCCTGCTTTCAATCCGAAAGAAAGGTTAACTTTTTTTGTCATCGGAATATGAATCGCATAGGTCCCAGAAAAAGACATTTTTCTGAATGCTCCATATTGATCAGCCAACAGCTGTCCGCCAAAAGTATGTTTTAGTTTTCCTGTTTTTATATCTGGGTTTTCAACAACTCCTGAGCTGGTTCTTATTCCTGGATTATAGAACTTTGGCTTGAACCTTACCGGTACAGAGAAAGCAAAATAGGACGTTTTAGGTGCATCTTGGACACCCAACCACTGCCATCTTCCCGAAAGCGTAAGATCAACAAAATCGTAAACCCCCGCTGCTGCGGGATTCACCATGAATTGATTGCGCTGGTATTGGGAGTATTGTGGAGTCTGTTGTGCACAAATAAATGTACCCATAAATAGGCTCAATAAAAGAATTGAATTTTTCATATATAGTTATTTTACAATAGTAAGAATTCCGTTTGAATTTTCAGTTGTATTGTCGTTATATTCAATGATATAGTAGTAAGAAGCGACGGGTAGTTCTTGTCCGTTAAACGTACCATCCCAGGG
>MDSY01141605.1_pt1 | contig 10355 bp, 24 predicted proteins | sample 811131 | NCBI WGS metagenome assembly MDSY01 (sample SAMN05326643, study PRJNA326480) | marine metagenome | isolation source: seawater | place: Atlantic Ocean: South West | collected 2010
ATTTCCAGGAAAATGAAAAAGAAGCTTTAATAGAATATAAATTCCAACTATTAATTGAAAAAGGTAAAATGACAGATAAATACAAGGAGGAAGAGTAATGAAAACAAGATTTAGTTATAATCCTAAATATGAATACACATGGGATACAGCAGAGTGGGTGGTTAAAGATTTACAGAATCAGGGTTATAAAGCAAGATGTATTATGGGTATTTCATTAATGCAGATACACACTGATGCCTCAAAAACTATCCTGGATAATGCAATAAAACGTGCATGGGATAAGGAGGTAGAATAATGAAAAATATAAATATATCAGTAGATAATAGGCCTATTAAAACTCAACAGAATGAATGGTTTGAAACTTGTAAAGATTGGGAAATAGAACCAAATCTATTTTTAAATCCTTATGACAATACAGAGTTTAGGATGCAAAAACATATTTATAAAATCTTTAAAAAATGGAGGAAGAGTAATGAAAACTATGACAATAGAATTAAGTGATGATGAAAAGAAAACATTACAACAGTTTAAAAAAAATAAATTTTATTATTTTGTATCTATAGAACGTCGATTTTATGGAAGGTCCAGTAAATTTGAAACAAACTGTTTACACATTAATGATGTATATGAGTTTAGAAGATATATAAATAAATGGTTGGAAATGACAATATTATCAGAAGCAAAAGCAGAGAACCCAGATTGGATTAAGGCTGAGAATCATTTAGAAAATTATAGGACTATTATTGATAAGATGAATACAAAAGAACATAAAGAAAACCAGAAACAAAAAAAAGAATTTAGTGTAAAAGCTTATTTGCTTTTAATTCTACATAGATTAGGAATAAAGAAATAATTTGCATAAATAAAATAATTTATTTAAGTTATGTATGTGAGACATAGTATATTAATTAAAAGGAGACAAAACAATGAAAAATAAAATCGTAAAATTCGGAAGCGAAAATCACCAACATGGTATTATGTGGAAAGTTGTATTTGAAAACAAAATTCCTGGAACAGATTTCATAGGGTTTTCTGTTTTTAGAGAATTTTCTAATGGACCAGGATGGCTTAAAAGTAATGTTCATGTAGCAGGTGTATGTGGTGACTTTAAAGTTCATTCACAGAATTCTTTTGAAATCTGGCAAACCAGGGACCAAGAAGCTTTGCAAGTTTGTAAGTTGATTGCTAACAACGTAATTTGCTTTAGTGAAATCTGCTCTCAAGGTGGGATTGAAGGCAAGGTTGTAGATATGTTATTAATGCCAGCTAAAAAATAAAGGAGACAAAATGAAAAAAGAACAATCAATACCAAGAACGTATGGTGGATATATTAGCAAAAGAACGAATAAAAGAATTGCACCAAGGAAATTTGATATGTGGCAATATATGGCTGATAGAGATGTAAGGTATTCTTTTAATGCTCCATATAAAACAATTAAGGAAGCTTTTGAGAATATGGGTGGAATGGACTGGTGGAACAAAAAGGAGACAAATGGATAATATCATTCATTTCATAAAACATTTACTAGGATTATGTGGAGAGCCTCATCCTAGTTTATTGATGGGTGGGTTTGGTATCCTGGGATATTGTTTATATTGTATTAGAGAACTTAAAAACAAATGGAGAAAAAAATAATGACAAAAAAGCAATTAGATAGATTTAACAAAGTATTAAGAAGGTTGGGTGAGTTAAGAAAAAAAGGATTAAAATCTAAGGAAATAGATAAAATCTTAACTAAAGAGTTTGGAGATAAACAAATAAAAACCTTAGATGATAACATAGATGACATAGATATAATTGGGGAGGGTGAAAATGTTAGATAATGATGATAAATATTATTGTGAAAAAGAAGGTTGTGGTAGAGAGCTTTGTGATGAAATGCTAGGTAGCTGGTTCTATCAGCTATGTACATTTTGCTTTGAAGAAAAGGCAGATGAAGAAAATGAAAAAAGATATAGGGAGGAACCTAATGGATAAAAAAGTAATTAATTATTTAAAGGACTTAGGTTTAGATATGAATAAGTATAATGGATATTTCATAACTGATACCAGGATTGTTGCAAAGGTTGATGAAACCATAGTACATATAGCTCTTAATTTTAAAGGATATAGAGCTTATGCTTTGAATAGAGGACTATCCTTATGATTTACATAGAGGCCAAGAAAAAGGTTAAATGTAAGCATTGTAATGGTTCTGGATATAATATGATAGGTGGATATGAATATGTTTGTCCAGTATGTAAAGGCCTTAAATATGAAATAAAAGATGTATTAATTGATATAGAAACTTTAGCAGAAAAAATAGGAGATAAGCTAAGATGATAGATGATAAAACAACTCAACAGGTTAATCACAGCATTCCTCTGGATATTTGGGATGATTTTGAGGACCTGTATATGATTCAAAAAAGAAAAGACCCATCTAGGAAACTAAAGAAAAAAGAGTTTTTTATTATGGTGTTCAAGCAGGGGGTAAATAATTGGAAAGATTAGATTACTCAGATAATGAAATAAAAAGAGCTTCCTGGCCTCTGCCTCAGAATGATAAGATTGAGAGCAAAATACCTACAAAATCAATGGATTTCAAAGGAAACAGGTATTATTTTAACAGGAAAGAAAAAATGCCAGATAAGAGAGATTACATTATGTCTGTTACTACCTGGCTTGGTGCTTTGTCAAAAGGGATTGGCTATGATATGTGGCTTGGTAATTCTAAATCTTATAAAGATGCCATGATTTATGCTAATGAAAGAGCTATGATAGGAACTATGGTCCATGCCATGTGTATGTATTTAGTATGGGGGAAACAAGTGGATACTAAATATGGATTCTATGATACGGATGATAATAGAATAAAGTCGGTCCCTGATGAAGCAAAACTTAGGCTCATGGCATTTATAGATTTTGTTGATGAGTATAAACCTATTCCAATAGCAACTGAGTTATCTTTATATAACAATGAAAGATTCCCAGAAGATAATGAGATTGCATATCCCTTTGCTGGTACAGCAGACCAAATTATGATGATTGATGGAAAGGTTTGGATGGTTGATATCAAGACAGGCAGGGAATGGCCAAAAGAACAACAATTACAGCTAACTGCATATAAAATATTATATGATGCTTTATATGGTGATATAACTGGAAATATAGATGTTCTTGCTTGTTTATATTTAACATCAAGAGGTAAGTATAAGATTAAGAAATATAAATATAAACCAGAGGCCTGGTGGGATTTGATTGAGATTGGTAAGTATCATTTCAGTGATATGAGAGATAAACTGCCAGTAGTAAAAGAAAAAGAAGAGTTACCTACAATATTTACTTTAAAAGAAAAAGGAGAAGAAGATGGAAATGAAACCACAAGCACCAACTCTTAAAATTGGTAAAGGTGAAATAGCTAAAATAAAATTAGCTGATTTAGCACCATTTAAGGAAGGTTCAAATGAGTGGGATGGTGTAGCTAAAAAATGGTTTGGCTACAATCTAACAAAAGATGCAACTGAATATGTATATTTTGCATCAGAAGCAGTACATACATTAATACAACAAGCAAAACCTGAAGGTGAGTTTACACTTGAACTTAGGAGTGTAAATAACAAACAAGGTGAGCTTAGGTCTATCTGGTATTTAAATGGAATGAATCTATGGCAATACCAGGAAAATAATGTAATGGATAAGCCTCAATCAAATGAGGTAAACATTCAGGCTAGTAACAATAGTAGTTGGGAAAATACTATTGAAGAAAGGCTTGATAAATTGGAAAAACAGGTGTATTCTAATACAGTAAAAACTGAAGATAATATACCATTTTAATTAATTATATGGGCCTGGTTAAAAGGTCATCAGTGCTTCACATTGATGTCCTGTCTCCATATTTGCTCTATGGTTCTCTCACACCTCCAGGCCCATCAAAATAAGGATTTTATATGAAGGAAACTATTGATAATCAAATACTAAGGCACCTACTAAATGGAAACAAACTTAACCAGTGGGATTGCATAGAATTGTTTAAATATACACGTTTATCAGCCACTATATTTAATTTAAAGGCTAGAGGTTATGTAATTAAAGAAGAGTGGATTAAGACACCAAATAAAAAGAAATTTAAGAATTATTGGATTGAGCAAAAAGAACTGCATACTAAACCTTCAAAAGAGACACAGGTCCAGGAAGGTTTTGGATTTGAGGTAAGGAAAAGATTTGAATGGCCAGATTAGGAGAATGTATACAATGTGGCAGAGAGGTAAAAATCTCAGATTGTGGATATACTTGCTTTCATTGTGGGTATGTTGAGGGCTGAGGTTATTAATAAAAACCAGGAGGTTTTATGAAATGTTGGTATTGCCAAAATGATGTTATATGGGGTGGGGACCACACCTTTGAAGATTATGGTTTAGAAGGGGATGGTATCGTTAGTAATTTATCTTGTTCTGTGTGTAATGCAGATTATTTAATATATAGAGGAGAAAAGGATGGCAATTAGAAATATAAAGCAGGATGATAAAACTATTGATGATGTGATACTTACTAACCATGAACAGGAAGCAAGAATTAATTTATTAGAAAAGCAATTAGTAGATGTTACTGAAAGCTTTGAGGTTAGGATATTAGAACTTGAAGCATTCTATAAAAATATAGTAAAGATATCTACATCTTTAGAAAAGGAATATAATGATTAATCTACCATCAAGGACCAGGAGAAAAGACCCAACACATTGTAATCTATGTAAGGATGAATTAAATAAAGAGAATACAAGGATTTACCAGGGCTATAAAGGTTTAAGATGCAAGAAATGTTTATCTAAGATTTCCAGGGAACATAATGCTAAGAGACAGAAAATTTTAAAGAGTACAAAGTTATGGTAAAATATATTATATTTATGAGACGGACAGCACAAATAGACAGCAAGGCTCTAGGTGCTCCTCCCTCTCATGCGACCCTATCTTCGTATCTCTGCATTCGCACTGGGGACCTGGAGCTTTGCAAATTTAATATATAAACTACAAACAAAACGTGAGAGGGAACACACCATGAGAAAAAGAATGATAGACCCTGGATATTGGTCTGATGATAAGATAATAGAACTCCAACCTGAGCAAAGATTATTATTTATAGGTATGTGGAATTTTGCAGATGACACTGGGGTATTAAAGAACTCACCTAAACAATTAAAAGCACAGATATTTCCTGCTGATTTAATCACTGAAGAAACTATTAGTGGTTGGTTAAATGGCCTGTATGATATCGGCCTTATACAGTTAAATAAAGATAAATCATTAATAAAGATAAAAGGATGGGATAATTATCAGAAAATCAATCGGCCACAGCCTAGTAAGTATGAGTTTATAGAAGAGAATCATGAATCATTCAGTGAACATTCAGTGAATAGTCATGGAACATTCACTCCTAATAGAAAGGAAGAGAAGGTAATAGAAAAGAATAGAAAAGAAAGTAAAGGTCAAAAGAATCTTTTGGTTCAAACTTATGAAAGGTTTGAACAATTCTATAAGTTATATCCTAGAAAGATAAAGCCTCATAGAGCTAAGAAAGCTTGGATTAGCATGACTAATAAAGAAAGGGACCTGGCTATAGCATCCTTACCCAACCATATCAAGTATTGGAATAGTGAAGGTGCAGAGCTCAAGCATATACCTCATCCTGCTACATGGCTTAATGGTAAAGAATGGGAGAGTGAATTAGATACTGGTACTATTAACAGTAAGATTAATGAGGTAAAGATAGATGCCAAGATTAAAGAACAAAGAGAGTATTATGATAAGCTGAAGGAATCATCAGCATCACCAGAAGATATAAAAGAATTGTTAAGTGGAGTTACAAGTAAACTAAGTAGTGGAGGTAAGAATGGAAGGTCCTAATTTATTTATAGGTATAGACCCTGGAAAGTCAGGTGGTATCTGTGTTACTAATGGCACAACATCTATATGTAGTAAATGCCCTGGAACTCTAGCAGATATGGTAGATGTAACCAGAGCTATGCTAGAGATTGATAGCAATCCCTTTGCAGTTATAGAATCAGTACATAGTATGCCAGGCCAAGGTGTAGTAAGTACATTTACCTTTGGTACTAACTATGGCCAGTGGCTAGGTATCCTGGCATCATTACAGGTTCCTTATATACAAGTAACACCACAAACTTGGATGAAGGTATATGGTACTATGCCTAGAGATAAGACATCCAGGAAGAATCATCTAAAACATTTAGCACAACAAAGATATCCTAAGATACCTATCACCTTAGCTACTGCTGATGCTGTACTGCTAGCTCATTATGGTATGATTACTTATAATTATGTAAGTAAATAACCATAGGAATTATGGGCACATCTAACTTACCAGGAGCACCCCAGAATGTCCATATATACTGATAATATACATTATGTCTAGTTTTTTCACGAGGAGAAACCACCATATCAGGGCCAAATCACCATGAAATCTGCCAGGCTGGCAGGGGTAGACGTATGGTTTTTTATCGTCCTGGGGAGGTAGATTTACTAGAATATTTCAAAATTAATGTCTAAATTTTGTGAGTATTAATGTTTATATTAGGTTATGGAAGAACTAGCTAAAAACAACTTATTAATGAAACAAAAGATGGCTATTGAGATGGTGGCCATGCAACCTGAACTAACTAATAAATCAATAGCTCAGAAACTTGGAGTATCTTATAAAAAGATATGTGCCTGGAGAAATAATCCTAAATTTATTGAGAAAACAGTTGATAGATTTATGGAACTTATAGGTAAAGAGGTTCCACTTGTAATGAAGGCCCTGGTAAGAGAAGCTAAAGAAGGTAATACAAGGAGTGCTGAGATATTTCTTAAACAAATGGGTAGGTTACAAGATACTTTAGTGGTTAAAATAGAAGCACCATTTACACAGCATTTAAAAGCAAAAGAAGGTGCAATATCTACTGAGGATGCAATAGAATTTGGTAATGAAATGGATGAAGCACTAATAGATATAGATTATGAGGAACTTCCAGAACGTAATCCTAAAAATAACAAACCTATTAGAGTATTAAACCAGGATAAGATGGAAACCAGGCAAGCTATTGAAAGGGCTAAAAAGAATGCTGATAAAAATAAAAGATATGAGCTTAGAAAAAGAGCTAAAGCAGTTGGCCTGGAACCTTTGAAAGGTGGGAGGCCACATCCTGCAAAAAGAAAAAACTGGTTAAGAAAGTTAGAACAACTTGAAAGGGAAAAACTATTAAATGGCTAATCAATTTAATTATCAGGATATCTTTGGTCCTGACTTTGCTAATATATCTGCACAGCTAAAACTCCTTCCTAATGATGTAGAAAAAATGCTACTTGGAGTTGTAGATAGTATGATATTTAATGTTGAAAATTTTGCTACTAATCTAAATCAGACAGCTACTTTATTATCTGCTAATGGAATGAAGTCAAAGGTTATCTTAGATACCCTAAATGCAGATAAGCAAGGTGCAGGCAGAATATTTGGCCAATTAAGAAATGATGTTAAAGGTGGTATAGTAATGGCTACATCACATTCTGGCAGAATGGGTCAATATGAAGGATATACAAATAAAGATAAATTTAGCTGGGTAACTGTTGCAGGGCATAAGATTTGTGGGGATTGCGATTCAGTTGGAGGTAAAGTTAAAACCTATGAACAATGGGAAACAGAGGGCTTGCCAGGCTCAGGCTGGTCCGTTTGCAAAGGTTATTGCTATTGTGTTTTGGACCCTTCTGGTAAGGTCGCAAATAAAGTAAAAGGAGTTAATGTAAAAGAACCAGGTGCTCAATCAAAACCCAGAAGCTCTGCATTAACTAAAGCATCATACTTAGAAACAATTAAGAGACATACTACAACTCCACAACTACCAGACCATTTACAAAAAATTGCTGGCCCAAATGCTATGCAAAGAATATTAAAAAAAGCTAAACTGGATATTGATACTCTTGTGCATTTTCCAGGTGTATCTACAGAGGTTTTAGGAGACATAGCTAGAGGTGTAAGTGAAACTTTAGGTAGATATAATCTTAATATAAATTTTATTGGAAAGAATATTAGAGGTTTGACAATGAGGAAGGCTTATGCAGGAGCCTGGAGAATAAATAATAATCAATATAATGCTATAACCTTTAATGGTAAATTTTTAAGTCAGAGAAAAAAAACACAGGGAGCTATTGCTGAAAGATTTGCAAAAAGCAAGAAAGTTAAAATATACAATGCACAAAGAAGGCTTGATATGGCTAAAGCTAATAGGCAATATTATTCTAGTGAAGCTAGCTGGAAAAAGGCTGTTAAAGAAGCAGAAGAAAATTTGGCAACATGGTCTAGCCCTAGGTTTAGTAGATGGTCTGTATCTGAGGATGTTTATGGAACGACAGTGCATGAGAGTTGGCATATAGTTGATTATAAATTAAATCCTAAAGAGCTTTTAAGAGTAGATTTCCAGAGACAATTAAGGCTTAATAATGTAGATAGAATGGAATGGTATCATGTTAGTGAATATGGAGGCAGTAGTGTTGCTGAATTATGGGCAGAAACTGGCTGTGCTTTAGACAGAGGTCTTTACGTTCCAGAAGGAATTAAAAAAGCATTTATAAAAACAATAGAAAATGCTGGATATACTTATCCCTAATCTTCACCTGTAAAATCTAAAATTTCAGTAACAGGTTTATATCTTATTCCATTATCACCATCAAATTTCTTAGCATGGTTATGCTTACCTCTTATAATTTCTTCAGGTATTGGTTTACCTTTATCTTCAGGGTAAGCTTTACAATGTGAGCCTGTTTTAGAGCCTCCAGTATAATGCTCACAATTAAAACATTGGAAAGATGTAGCCATATTTTATCCTTATTTTTGTAAAGAGTATTTTAAAAATACTTACATTAAAAAACAAATATAAAAAAAATAATTTGGATTATTCAAATTATTTTTCTTAAATTAATAATGTTGTGAGAGACATAAATAATAATAAGGAGATTGAAATGAAAAAAGTAACTTTAGAATTAACAAAACAAGAAACAAATTCTATCTGGGATAAAACAAATTCAAACACATTAGAATTTTTTTATCTGATGGAATGCTATGATAAAAATAAAACTTTTACACATTATGAATGTGAGGTTTTTAATGTAGCTAAGTTCAGAGAGTTCTTAAAAGATGAGGTAAGATATTATAATTCTGGAACTGATTTTGATGTAGATATGGTTCAAGTCGAATTGAAGAATGTTAAATCTATATTATCTAAACTTGATTTAGCAGTAAATAAAAACAAGAAATATAAAATAAGTGTTGAGCATGGTAAAGCATTATTAGCTTGTGAATCTATGATAAATACAGATGGTAAAGTATTTGATATAGTACATGATAATGGCCAAAACTATATAATAATCACAGAAGGTAAAAGAGACCTGTTTTTTAGAAATCTAAGGTATGTGAGAAGGATGTTTATGGGATTGACTAATAAGTTTGATTTTGATAAACCCTTACCACCTTCCAGAGAAATAACAGGAAATGAATTTATATTGTAAATCCACTGATGAGGGGGGTCCTGGAATAGGGTCCCCTAGAAACCCTAGGGTCTGGAAACTAAAATAAATACCTGTGAGAGGTAAGGAGATAAAAATGAAAAAAGCAATTAAAATAGAAAACATAAATATAGATTTTTTAGCAAACAATAATGATGGAGATGTACATTTTGAAGGTAGTGTTACTATCACCTGGAAAACTAGAAAACTATTAACTGATATATTGGAACATTCAAATAATATTACTTGTAATTTTTTAAATGATAATGATGAAATAGATTTTCCTAAATTTGAAATGATGGATGAATTTAGATTTAGTGCAGATGTTCCATTACCTGAGAATAATAGTAATGCCTGGAATGGTCCTAAATTTCTTTCAGGCCTTACTGCTATGTGCAGACATAATGGATGGTCAGTTGCAGAGATAACTAAACTTAAAAAACTTGGTATTATAGATTGGATAAATGCAGGTGAAAATGGTTGTGGTGATTGGGATACTGGTAGAATTGTTTTTCATGAAAATTGCCATGATAGAATATTATTGTTTAAAGATGTTGTAACTGAATCTCAGCTTCATGATGAAAAAGCTAAGTTGATTGAAGATTGTGTTGCAAACTTTAATGACACTATAAATAAAATCAAGGCTCTTGGAATTGATAAATCAAAATCTTTTAACCCTAGAGCTCATTTGTCTTCAGATGTAGAGGATATAATTATATCAGAGGTAAGAGATGCTATTAGTGCAGATTCTGAAAGAAATAGAGAAAATCGTAGAGCAGATAGAAAGAAAAAAGCTGAAATTAAATCTTTAAAATCTAAACTTA
>MDSY01140812.1_pt1 | contig 10354 bp, 8 predicted proteins | sample 811131 | NCBI WGS metagenome assembly MDSY01 (sample SAMN05326643, study PRJNA326480) | marine metagenome | isolation source: seawater | place: Atlantic Ocean: South West | collected 2010
TAAGTTCTATAGACGGTAAATTAAATGCTTGAACTGATTTTCTTATATACTCAAATTGTGGAGCTAAATCATCTGGTGCTTCTGCTCTATTGGCTTTGTATTCATTGTAAATATCGTTTCTAAAATTTTTTCTAGCAGAATCGAATATCACTGCAAAGTGAGTAGGTTTATGAATAGAGTCATCTGCTCGTGAGTCTTCTAGTAATTTAAATAGCATAGAGCAAAATCCGCTTACTGCTCCTGTAGGTAGTCCATCACTCTTTCTTGATAGAGGTGGTAAAGCATAATAGGCTCTAAAAATATAACCAGATCCATCTATAAGATAAAAATGATCTGTTTTTTTTAAAGAACTCATATATATATATTACATTAATTTCTTACTGATGATGAAACAAACTGAAGATAAACTTGCTTTAACTGTTGAAAATCTTTCAAAAATTTATTCATCTTCTAAAACAAAAAAACAAAATACTGCTTTAAATAAGATAAGCTTTGATGTGAAACAAGGAGAGGTATTTGGTTTGTTGGGACCTAATGGGGCAGGTAAAACAACTTTTTTAAGTATTCTAGGAGGAACTGTGTCAAAAACAAGTGGCAATATAAATGTTTGGGGATTTAATATTGATAAAAACCCCAGGCAAGTAAAAGCTTCTATTGGTATTGTTCCTCAAGAAGTAAATTTAGACGCCTTTTTTAGTCCAAGACAATTACTCGAGCTTCAAGCTGGACTTTATGGAGTGACACAAAAAGATAGAATCACTGATCTTATTCTAAAAATGGTAGCATTGGAGGATAAAGCAGACGCCTACTCTAGAAGTTTGTCAGGTGGCATGAAAAGACGACTGCTTATAGCTAAAGCGATGGTACATCAACCACCTATTTTGATTTTAGATGAGCCAACAGCTGGAGTTGATGTTGAATTAAGAAAAAATCTTTGGAACAATGTTAAAGATTTAAATAAAGAAGGCGTCACAATAATCCTAACAACACATTACTTATTTGAAGCTCAAGAAATGTGCGATAGAATAGCAATTATAGATAAAGGTAATCTTGTTGCTCTTGATACAACTCAAAAACTTTTAGATAGAATTCAAACAAAGAAAATAAATTTTAAAATTAATAATATAAATGAAAATAAATCTTTAAAAATGAAGGGAATTCACTTTAAAATTAACTCTAATAATTCAATTTCTGTTACGTATGAAAAAAACTCACTTGATTTTAATGAAATCATTAATTATTTTAGTCAAAATAATATAAAGATACTGGATATTGTAACTGAAGATGGTGATTTAGAAGATGTATTTGTCCAGCTCACAAATAAGTAGATTTTATTACAAAAAAAGATAAACATATGTATATGGAAATTGTTAAAAATTTTACACAGTCAAAAATAATAAAAAAAATTTTTATAGTTTTAATGGGAACAGTTCTGCTAGCTATTTCTTCTAAAATTAAAGTTCCTTTTTATCCAGTTCCAATGACAATGCAGACATTAGTTGTTTTATTAATTGGTATTGGATTTGGTTGGAAGCTTGGAGTTGCAACTATTTCATTATACTTATTTGAAGGAATAATAGGCTTACCTGTCTTCTCAGGAACACCTGAAAAAGGAGTAGGTATAATTTACTTTACTGGACCCACTATGGGTTATTTAGTTGGTTTTATTTTTGCAGTCTTTTTTGCAGGAAAGCTTAATTTCAATAATAATTTAATTTATAACTTCTTTAAATTGGTTTTTGCTACAAGCTTTATTTATATTTTAGGAATACTCTGGTTAGGAACAATAATAGGATGGGACAAGCCAGTATTTCAATTAGGCGTTCAACCTTTTTTATTAGCTGAGATATTTAAAGTTTTACTAGCAACCTTTGGAATTAATTATATTCAAAAAATTAAAAAAATATTTTAAATTATTTTGGTGATCTTTTAGATAATATTCTCTGCAAGGTTCTTCTGTGCATTTTTAGTCTTCTAGCCGTTTCTGATACATTTCGATTGCACAACTCAAACACTCTATGAATATGTTCCCATTTTACTCTATCAGCAGACATAGGGTTTTCGGGTGGTTTTGCCTTAGATTCCGGTGAAGCTAGTAACGCTGCTTCAACATCATCTGCATCAACAGGCTTAGCCATGTAGTCTATTGCTCCTGCTTTTACCGCAGCAACTGCAGTAGGTAAATTCCCGTATCCGGTTAACATTACAATTCTTGATTCTTTTTTATTTTTAGATAGTTCCTTTACCACATCTAACCCATTACCATCTTCCAATCTTAAATCTATTAAAGCGAAACCAGGTGGGTTATTTTTAACTATCTGAAGCCCCTCAGCTACTGTTTTAGCCTCTTTTACCGCAAAACCCTTCTTCTCCATAGCTCTGGATAGTCTTCCTCTTAACGGGTCATCGTCATCTAGAATAAGTAGGCTCTTATCTGGAAAGTCAGAAAGATTTAGTTGTTCTGGATAATTTTTTTGTGGTCTCATAGCTACACATATAGTTATTAAGTGCAGAATTACAACTAACTAAATATGCATTTTTTTCTTTACATAAAGTCAAAAAAACCTTAAACGCGAATAAATAAGGTTTTTTTTACTAAAATTTTTTAAAAACCTTTTGTGTAAACTAACGAGGGACACATGGAATGCGAAAATTTAAAGACGTTAACGATTTAGTTAATGAGCTAAAGCCTGACTACCCCGTATATTGCATACGGCCAGAGTCGATAAGGAAATCTACAACATTCTTTAAGGATAACTTTCCTGGCAAAGTTCTTTATGCTGTTAAAACTAATCCTAATGAAAAAGTCATAAGACAAATCATTTCTAACGGAATACATAATTTTGATGTTGCCTCTTTGAATGAAATAAAATTAATTAAAAAAATCAAAACAGAAGCAAATCTATATTTTATGCATACTGTCAAAAGTAAAGAAAGTATTTCATCTGCTTATTTTAATTATGGAGTTAAAAATTTTGCTTTAGATAGTAGGGATGAGCTTAGAAAAATTTTAGATGCTACAAACCAAGCAAAAGATTTAAATTTATATGTTAGAATAGCTGTTTCAAACGAACATGCTGAAATTGATTTATCAAGAAAATTTGGGGCATTGCCATCTGAAGCGCTAGGTTTAGTGAGATTGTGTAAAGAACATTCGAAAAAACTTGGCATAAGTTTTCATGTTGGTTCTCAATGCATGCATAAAATTTCGTATTCAAAAGGCATAAATGAAATTGGAAATATAATTAAAAAAACTAAAATAATACCTGATGTTATAAATGTAGGTGGTGGATTTCCCTCTGTGTATCCTGATCTTAATCCTGAACCTATTAATAATTATCTTGATGAAATTAAAAATTCTCTTAAGAAGTTAAAGTTACAAAAACTTCCTGAAATTATATGTGAGCCTGGGAGAGCCATCGTAGCAGAGAGTGGTTCAACAATAGTAAGAGTTATATTAAGAAAAAAACAAAACTTGTATATTAATGACGGTACCTATGGTTCATTGTTTGATGCTGGAGTTCCAAATTTTGTTTTACCAACTAAAATGATTACTGGTGGTAGAGTGCTTTCTAAAAAATTAACATCATTTAGTTTTTTTGGTCCTACTTGTGATAGTTTAGATTATATGAAAGGTCCTTTCTTATTGCCAAATAATATTAAAGAAGGTGATTATATTGAATTGGGGCAACTAGGTGCATATGGATTAACTTTTAGAACAAAATTTAATGGCTTTTATTCTGATGAAGTATTTGAACTGAGCGACAAACCTATTATGTCTCTATACGAGAATGCAAGTAAGATTGATTACTTGGTTGCCTGATGAAAAAAAAAAATGACTCTAATATAGGGCATAACAAAAAGTCTTTTTTAAATAGTCCGGTAGAACATATTGATATCACTTCTTTTGATGCTAGAAAAATAATTGAAGGAATGGGCAAAATGTCATTTACTTCTAGGGATACCGCTAGTGCTGCTAAAATTTACAATGAGATGATATCGGATGAAAACTGCTCTATTTTTCTTACGATAGCTGGTTCAACTTCTGCAGGAGGATGTATGAATCTTTATTCGGATTTAATAAAATACAATATGGTTGATGCGGTAGTAGCCACGGGAGCTTCTATTATAGATATGGATTTCTTTGAGGCCCTAGGGTTCAAACACTACCAGGGTTCACAATTTCAAGATGATGCTGAGCTAAGAAAAAACTATATTGATAGAATTTACGATACTTATATTGATGAAGAAGAACTTCAAGCCTGTGACCAAGCTATTTGCGAAGTTGCTAATACATTAGAGCCTAGAGCTTATACTTCAAGAGAATTTATCCAAGAATTAGGAAAATTTTTAAAAAGTAATGCAAAGAAAAAAGATTCTTTAATTGAAACAGCTTTTGATAATAACGTTCCTATTTTTTGCCCTGCATTTACAGATAGTTCTGCAGGATTTGGTTTAGTAATGCATCAAGAACAGAACCCAAACAAACATATAACAATTGATTCTATAAGGGAATTGAGAGAGCTAACCGAAATAAAGATAAAGTCTAAACAATCTGGACTATTAATGGTAGGAGGAGGAGTACCTAAAAATTTTATACAAGATACTGTTGTGTGTGCCGATCTTATAGGTAAGCAGGTAGATATGCATAAGTATGCAGTACAAATTACTGTTGCCGATACTAGGGATGGAGCTTGTAGTAGTTCAACTTTGAAAGAAGCAAGTTCATGGGGGAAAGTTGATACTGCAAAAGAGCAAATGGTATTTGCTGAAGCAACAAGTGTTTTACCCCTAATTGCTAGTGACGCTTATCATCGAAAAAATTGGAAAAAGAGAGATAAAAGAAATTTTTCTAAAATCTTTAAATAAGATTAAGATACAAAAGATTGAATTTTAAATGAAATATCTTTCAAATAAAAACGGATTTCTTGGAATTGATAATAAAGTTAACTTTAAAGAAAAGGTTATTGTTGTTCCATTTGGTCTTGAAAAAACTGTCAGTTATGGTGGTGGAACTAAAAATGGACCTAAAGAAATAATTAAAGCTTCTCATCAAGTTGAGCTTTTTGATGAAGAGCTTAACAAAGAACCTTATAAAGAAATTGGAATTAAAACTATAAAAACTTTTCCAATTAAAAAAAATATTAAAGCAGCTCTAGAACAATTGTCAAATATCAACAAACAAATAATTTTAAAAAATAAGTTTCCTCTAATATTTGGTGGAGAGCATTCAATTACTCCGGGATCTATCAAGCCCTTGGTAAAAAGATATGAAGAAATAACACTCTTACATTTTGATGCACACGCTGATTTAAGAGAAAGCTATCAAGGAGAAAAATTTTCCCATGCATCTGCTATTAAAAGATGCTTAGATTTTAAAAATATAAAAGTGGTTTCATTTGGAATTAGAAATTTATCCCTACCAGAAATGAAATTTTATAATCAAAATAGAGATAGAATTGAAATTTTTTGGGCTAAAGATAGGAAGGAGTGGGACCTTAGTAAACTTCAGAATTTATTTGGAAACAAGACTGTTTATATTACTTTTGATGTAGACGGATTTGATGCAAGTGTTATGCCAGCTACTGGCACTCCAGAGCCAGGAGGTTTATTTTGGGAAGATGTATTGCCAATAATAAAAAAAGTTTGCCAAATATCTAACGTCGTTGGAGCAGATATAAACGAATTAGCTCCAATTAAAAATTTTGACTCTTACAATTTTTTAGTTGCAAAATTAGCCTATAAAATTTTAGCTTATATTTTTGAGTTTAAGCGATAGACTTTAAATCCTTTACTCTCCAAACGATAGAGACTGAAGCACCACCTAGATTGGTATCTTTTGTAAAAAATAATTTTGCAGATTGCCGCTCTAAAAGAGTCTTCCCAAGAAAAGTTCCTAATCCAGTTCCTGCATTAGATTTAACATTTCTTGATTTAGATTTAATATAAGGTTCACCTATAATTTCTTTTATATCTTGCGGGAATCCAGGACCGTCATCATTAATTAAAACAGTTAAAGTTTCTTTGTTACTATGTATTATAACTTCTACAGTAGTTTTTGAAAACTTTACTGCATTACCTATAAAATTTCTTAGTCCATAAATTAACTCTGGAGACCTTTGAAAATCAAACCTATTATCATCTTTGTCAGAAATTAGAAAAATCTTCTTTGAAGACGTTTCTTTAAAATTACTAATGATTTCATCAAGTAAATTTTCTATTTTTGTTTTACTAAAAAATTCATCATCTTTAATTTGTTTTTTAGATATTTTTTTTAATATTTCTCCACATCTTTTTGTTTGACTAACTAATAGATCTATGTCCTTTTTATAATTTTTTTCATTTCCAATTTCTTTTTTTAATTCTGATGCAACTACACTAATGGTTGCAAGTGGTGTTCCCAACGAATGTGCTGCTGCTGCTGCTTGTCCACCTAATGACTCTAGCTCATACTCTTTAGCAATAACTTGTTGTAACTTGCTTATTGCCTCAGATCTTCTTTTGCTTTCCCCAGAAAATCTTATACCAAAATAACTAAGAAATATTAGCCCTACAATTATTGCTAAAAAAAATCCCACCAAATATAAGTTTGGATATACAACTAGCTCACCGTGCACTCCGGGTAAAGGGTAATGAAAAATAGTTAGTAAAAATAAAAATATCGTAGTGAAAATTCCCAAGATGATTGTTGTGCCCATACTTAAAAAAGTTGATGACACTATAGATGGTATAATCATCAAAATTGAAAATGGGTTATATATTCCTCCAGTTAGATACAATAAAAAACTGAGTTGAATCAAATCATAAAATAAAAAAATGCTAGCATAAAAGTCTTTTAGTAAAATTGATCTTATTTTAAATTGTAAAAAGATATTTGTTATAAAACCAAAAAAAATAATTATGTGAGCAATTAAAATTTCAAATTCTAATTTAAGATAAAAATAAACTAAATTTACTGCAGTAAATTGTCCTATAAGGGCAATCCATCTTAATGTTATAAGGGTTTTTCTGTCTAAACTAAGATTTTCTCCTAATCTAAAAAGAGTGGAAAAATTCATTTGTAAAACTAAATATCTAGATTAACAACGTCCAAAGCATTGCTTGTAATAAATTCTTTTCTTGGAGCCACTTCGTCACCCATTAACACTTCTATCATTTTTTGATCTTCTTTTGATTTTTCTTTGGTGCCTTTAGTGTACTGAACCCTCAACATAGTTCGATTCTCGGGATTTAATGTAGTTTGCCATAATTCTTCAGGATTCATTTCACCTAAACCCTTAAACCTTTGTATTGAAAGTTTTTCTCTTTGTTCTTGCATGAATTTATTATATTCCGCTGATCCTTTTTTTAATTTCTTATCTACTTTTCCAGCAGCTTTTAAAATGAATTCTTCAAGGTTTTTTTCATTTTTAATATAAACACTTTTATTGGCTTTGGTTACTTTAAATAATGGAGGTTGAGCTAAATAAATATGACCGTTTTCTATTAATTGATTGAATGGATAATTATTAAAAAAAGTAAGCAATAATGTTCTTATATGTGATCCATCTACGTCAGCATCGGTCATGATTACAATCTTATCATATCTTAAATTTTCTATATTAAAATCTTTGGAACCTGTGCCCAAAGCATTAATCAAAGTAACTATTTCATTAGATGACATCATTTTTGCTAAAGCCTTTGTTGCGTTATCTTCACTATTTGATTTGCCATTTACAAATGTATTTAAAATTTTACCTCTTAATGGAAGTACTGCTTGATATTCTCGGACTCTTCCTTGTTTGGCTGATCCGCCCGCAGAGTCTCCCTCTACTATAAATAACTCTGTTCCCTCTCTTTTTTGAATTTGGCAATCCGCCAGCTTACCAGGCAAGCCTGATAGTTCAAAAGTTCCTTTTCTTCTCACACTGTCTCTTGCTTTTCTTGCAACATCTCTTGCCATTGCTGCCTGACTAATTTTTTCTATTATAGTTTTGGCAACTGAAGGATTTTGATCAAACCAGGTAGAAACTTTATCACCGATAATACTTTCAACTATCAATCTTATTTCTGACGAAACGAGTTTATCCTTGGTTTGTGATGAAAATTTAGGATCTGGCATTTTAATGGACAATACTGCAGTCAAACCTTCTTTTATATCTTCACCAGATAAAGTAAGTTTATTTTTTTTATTGTTTCTTTCATTTGCATATTTATTAATCACTCTAGTTAATGCGCTTCTAAATCCTAATAAGTGAGTTCCTCCATCTTTTTGGGGTATATTGTTGGTAAAAGGAAGTACGTCTTCTGAATAGCCAGCATTCCATTCAAATGAACATTCTACAACTACATTGTTTTTTGTTGCAGTTACGTAAACTGGCTTTTTAAATACTTCTTTTTCATTTTTATTTACAAAAATAGGCTTTTTGTTATTTATATGCTTTACAAATTCTGTAATGCCGCCATCATATTTGTGCATAAATTCTTTTTCTTTTTTTGAAGTTTTATCAATGAGGGTTATACTTATTCCTTTATTCAAAAAAGCTAACTCCCTAATTCTTTTTTCTAAAATCGCAGAACTAAATTTTACTGATGAAAATATTTTCTTTGAAGGTAAAAAATTTATCTTTGTACCTCTTTTTTTTGTTTTACCTATTTGCTTTAAAGGTTTTAAAGCATTCCCGTCTTTAAAAATAATTGAATATTCATTGCCATCTCTAAAAATATTTAATTCCAATTTTTCAGATAAGGCATTGACTACAGAAACTCCGACGCCATGTAATCCTCCCGAAACTTTATATGAGTCATGATCAAATTTACCACCCGCGTGTAATTGGGTCATAATAACTTCAGCTGCTGACATTTTCTCACCTTTGTGCATATCGACTGGGATGCCTCTTCCATCGTCTTCGACTGTAACTGTATTATCACTGTTAATCATGACGACTATACTTTTACAATGACCGGCTAAAGCTTCATCAATTGCATTATCTATAACTTCAAAAACCATGTGATGCAGGCCTGAACCATCGTCAGTGTCTCCAATGTACATTCCTGGTCTTTTTCTTACGGCGTCTAAGCCTTTAAGAACTTTTATGGAGTCAGCTCCATATGATGGATTAGAATTTAAAGCAGAATTTTTTGACATTATTTTTTTTTAGATAGCTAAGTATACCATTTTTTTCAGTTAATAGAAAATGATCAGTGAGGTTAAGTGCTTAGAATTATTTAATACCAACAGTTTTTAGCTTAAATTTAAAAAAAATTGTATTTTTGACAAAATCAAATTTTCATGGGCATTATAACGTAATAACTATTTTTATCCGAAGCATCTTCAATTAATACTGGTGACACTGAGTCTTTTAAATTCATTTTAATATTTTTATCTTCAATCTCTGAAGCAATATCTATCAAATATTTAGAGTTAAAACTAATATTGATATTATCTGAATTAAAATTTGCTTTAATGATTTCATTTCCATCTCCTGAATTAGCGCTATTTACTGAAAGTTGAACATTATCTTTATTAATAGTTAATTTAATTCCCTCTTTTCTATCCAGAGAAACACTGGTTACTCTTTCAATTGAATTAATGAAATCTTTAGATGGAAGTACTAGTGCCTTTTCATTATTAGTAGGTACAACTTTTTTATAATCGGGAAATTTACCATCAATTACTTTTGAAATTAATTTTATACTTCCCATGGAAAATCTTATTTTATTTTCACTTACCTGCATTGATAGTTTTTCAGTGGATTCTGTGAGCAGAGAACAAAGTTGTAGAACAGTTTTTCTTGGTAATATTAGAGAGGAAAAATTACCTACATTTTCAATTTCTAAACTGCTAGATGACAATCTGTGACTGTCGGTAGCAACACCAGTTAAAAAGCTTCGACCATGTGCCTCCGTTAAATGTAGATAAATGCCATTTAAATAATGTCTGGTATCATCATTCGAAATGGCAATTTTAGTCTTATTTAAAAGTTTTAAAAATCTATTATTGTTAAGTAAAATATCTGACTCTTCAAATTCATCGGCAAAAGTAGGGAAGTTATCAGTGGGTAAGCAAAGTAAATTAAAGTCTGAATTATCACTTTTTAAACTCAGTTTATTTTCATTTTTAAGATCAAAATTTAATTCTGAGTTTGAGGAAATTTTTCTAAGAATATCATATAAAATTGCTGCGGAGGTCGTGGTGCTTCCCTCTTTGACAATTTTAACTTCATCAATTTCATCATAAAAAACTATATCTAAATCTGTGGCTATTATGGATAATTTATTATTTTTAAGTTGTAATAAAACATTTGACAATATTGGTAAGGTATTTTTTTTTTCAACTATACCTTGCACAAAATTAAGTGATTTTAGTAAAATA
>MDSY01118404.1_pt1 | contig 10352 bp, 12 predicted proteins | sample 811131 | NCBI WGS metagenome assembly MDSY01 (sample SAMN05326643, study PRJNA326480) | marine metagenome | isolation source: seawater | place: Atlantic Ocean: South West | collected 2010
GAATGCTCCTGGACTTCCAAAAACTAGATCTGGAAAAATCATGAGAAGAATTTTAAGAAAAATTGCTGAAGGTGATTTAACTAATCTCGGCGACACCACCACCCTCGCCGATCCATCTGTTATTGAATCCTTGATAGAAAATAAACAAAGCCTATGAAAAAAATCCTAGCTCTATTACTTCTATTCGGGATTGCTGGTTGCTCAGCATCTCCAAAAAAAATGAATGAGCTATATGCTGATAAGACTAGTTATTACTCACCAGTTGAAACTATTAAGTGCATGCAAATGCCGACACCTATGCGCCCGCATCCAATTAATAAAAAAGGTGAAACTAGAGAGGTCTATGATCAAAATGATTGTTATGACGACTTACTCTTAAAAGACGTAAGAGAATTAGTTATTCCTATTGGCAAGCCTAAAATAGACCTTAAAGATAAAAAAGGAGAAGAAAAACCAATTGTTTTAAAAAAAGAATCTATTAACGATATAAATATCGAGGCTATAGAAAAAAAAGTCATGAGAAATAGAAAGAAGGTTGAAGATTAAATAACTTTGAAGTGATTCTCTTTTCGTTCAACCTTTCTTTCTAAAACAAGTTTTTCTAAATGAGCTTCTAAGCTATACCTTGCTATGGGATGAAGCTTTTCATGAACGTCATCATAGACAAGTTTTAAAAGCTCATCTAAATCTGATCTTCCAGCCTCTTCAAGCTTCCTAAACACTTTTCCTTCTCTTGTAAGCCTATGTCTTATTATTGATTTAATAGTTTTTTCAGGTTCGTGCATAAAGTTTCCATGGCCTGGTGCAAAACTGTCAATCTTGTAATCAAATAACTTTTCTAGTGAAGTAATATAATCAGTCATATTGCCATCAGGGGGACCTATTACTACTGTTGATCCATCCATTATATGGTCACCCGTAAGAAGGCAATTAGATTCCCTAATTAAAAAACATAAGTGATTTGAAGCATGACCTGGTGTATGAATGACCTCAAGTGTATATTCTTCAGTCTCAATAATGTCGGCGTCATTTAAAACTACGTCAGGAATAAAAGTTTTGTCTTCCCAAGAAGACTCTCCATCGACTAATCTCCCATACATAGGGACTTCTAATATTTTTGATAAGGGTAAAGCTGCTGGAGAATGATCGGTATGGGTATGGGTTACTAAGATCCTTTTAATGCGTCCATCTGCTATCTTAATAATGTTATCGATATGTTCTGAAATATTTGGCCCGGGGTCAATCAAGGTAACATCTTTATTTCCAATCAAATAAGTATTGGTCCCAGCTCCGGTAAAGATGCCTCCATTGGGCGCTGTAATTTTAGTTATTAATTCCATGATGTTATCTTAGTGCTTTTCATAGTCAGGGTCATCCGGAAGTAATCCAAACCATCTGCCTTCTTTCTTAAAAAACTTTGGTAGTATTGGGGGAAAATCTTTATTGGTCATCTTTTTATAGTCTTCTAAAAGTTGTGATCCAGAATTATAGTTTTCACATTGATGCAAATTCTTAATTGTAGGCATGATCATCTGCATATCACCCTTATAAGCTTTCTCTAGTGCTGCTTTTGGATTGATCCACACACTATGAGTTAATTCGTTACCGTCATGCTCTTCTGTTTGATTTTTTGGTAGGTAGGCTATAAAAAATCTTGTATCAAATCTTCTTTCTTCGATTTCAGGAGTAATCCAGTGTGAAAATGGAGCAATGCTTCCAGGAGTTAATATTAAATCTTCTTTTTGACATATTTCATACAAATTAATTTCATTTTTTAAAAGCAACTCTCTATAAGCTTTGTATTTCTCTTTTTCAATACCGTCTAAATCTAAGTCTTCCCCACTCCTTTTTTTAGCTAACAGAATGCCAACTTCCTCAAAGCATTCTCTAATGCAAGCAACCCAATAGGCCAAACCTCCTGATTCAAGACCAAGCTTTATTGAGGCCTCTTCATCGTTTATTTCTTCACACAGGTCAGCAATTTCTTTCTTAGTATCATCCTCATCGATCTTACCTCCAGGAAAAACAAAGAGATTACCAAACGGAGGTCTTTTTGATCTTTTAACCATAAGAACTTCCATGCCATCAGGGCAATCTCTCATGATTAGAACAGTAGCAGCGGGAGTTAAATTAAGTTTGTTCATATATTATTTGATATAGCTTAGAATACTGTCTATGAAAATAACAGACAATCTTGAAAACGATATTATAGATGCTCCACAATGGTTTAAAGATGCAATTGAAGATAGACCAATCAATGGAAATATTGAGAATACTTTAGGTAATATTTCTTATACAAAGTGGAGTGCCAATAAAGAAACTAAGAATCTTATAATTCTTATTCATGGCACAGGCGCTCATAAGAATTGGTGGGATCCAATTGCTCCTCAATTTAAAGATGTTTCTAATATTATTGCCATTGATCTCCCGGGGATGGGTCATTCTGATTTTAGAAAAGAATATAGTATTAAAGATTTTGGCAACTGTATTATTTCTGTAATTGAAAAAGAAAATTCGGAAGGACAATTCAATAAAATTTCTATCGTAGGGCATTCTCTTGGCGGTCAAGTTGCAGCGTATGTAGCTTCTGAAAGGAAAGATTTAATTCATGAGTTAATCATGATTGACACCTTTATAAGACCGCCAGATTATAACCCTGAGGATCATAAAGGCGGTCCTTTAAGAAAAATAAAATACTACGATGATAGATTGGCTATCTTAAATAGGTTTAGATTAATGCCTAGTCAAGATTGTTATAACGATTGGTTTTTAAGGTACATTGCTGAGTACTCTGTAAAACATACTCCTGATGGATGGAGGTGGAGATTTGATGATGCTATGTTTAATAGTCTTGAACGATTATTTGGCTATGAATTCTCTTTTGAATGTCCAGCTTTATTTATTCATGGAGAAAAAAGTTTATTAATGTCAGGTAATATTCTTACTAATATTAAAGAAACATATTCAGATATTATGGACTTTGTTGAGGTTCCTGATGCAGCTCACCATGTTCCATTGGATAAACCTCTCGAAATTGTTACTATTATTAAAGAGCGTTTATTTTAAAGATATTATATGAACTATTACCTAGCATCCTTCTTCCTAATTGTAGGGCTGCTAATATTAATAAAGCCTCTATACATAAAACTATCTGACCTATTTATTACTAGGTTAAAAACAGCCGGGATACTCAATATTTTTCTGGGGTGCGGTATTTTGTATTATGGGATTTCACAACCTGATTGGGACGAAAGGGTTTGGTCTGTTGTTTTTGTGTGTATAGGAGTCGCATCATTACTTAAAGGCTCATGGCTTTTGGCCTTAAATAAGAATGCAAAGAAAGTTATTAATTTATATATTAAGCACTATTATAAATTTACCCTGCCTATTTCAGCAATATACATATTTATTTTCTTAGTTCTCATTTCAACCGACTATTTGGGCCCTCAGAAAGATATTGCTAAATGTATTTCTGATGAAAAAATAAATTTACTTTGTGGATATCAGAATCCAGAAGACATAGTTATTACTCCAGATAATAAATATCTTCTTATGTCTGAATTTGGAGGAATTGATCCTTATGGTCATTCAGGAGCTGGTTACTTTGCGATGACAAACTTACAAACTAATGAAAAAGTAGTTCCAAAAATTTTAATTTCTGAAAATACATGGGGGGACCCTTCTTGCATACGAAGTGAGAACGACGAATATGGTCCTCATGGAATCGATCTTTTGCAAAGAGGTGATGGTCGTTTTCAATTAGGTGTAATTAATCATTTCCCTGCCGAATCTATTGAGATGTTTGAACTGAAGCAAGATCTTGATTCATGGCAGCTTATTTGGAGAGGATGTATAGATGTACCCGATGAGTATTACTTCAATGATCTTGGATTAAAAAAAGATGGTGGTTTTTATGCAAGTCACATGTACCCAAGAGATATAACCATCGATGAATGGACTTTAAATTCTTTGTTTAGACTGAATTCTGGATTTTTAGTAGATTGGAATTTGAGTAATTTCCAAAAGGTACCTAATTCTGATGGAAGTGGCCCAAATGGAATGCTTTTAGATGAAGAATTAAACCTGATATATATTAATTACAACCAGGGTGATGAATTAGTTATTTTTGATTTATCAACTAATAAAAAAACTATGAGTTACTTTATTGAATCTCCAGATAATCTTCACATAGATGGGGATTCTATTTGGCTAACTTCTTTAGAGTTTAATATTAACGATTGGGGTGATTGTGAGATCAAAACTAATTGCTCTCTTCCCTTCTCAATCCATGAAATTAATAAAAATACTTTAAAGCTTAAAAATAAATACTATTTCTCTAAGGTTAATTTTGGACTGCCAACCATCGCTGTGCCTTTTGGTGAAAATGTTTACCTTGGATCTTTTAAGTCAGATAGAATTGGTTATTTTTCTAAAAACTAAAATTTAAGCCTCTAATATAATTAAGCCCTAACTTACATATAAAAAGCATGTCACAAAATTTTAACTTTGATAGCTTAAAAAATATCCTACTCAAAAGATCAGATGCTTCTCACAAAGGTCATAACGGTAGAGTTTTAATATTTGCCGGCTCAAAAGGAATGGGTGGAGCTGGAATTCTTTCTTCAGAAGCAAGCTTATATTGCGGTTCTGGATTAGTTACATTACTTACAGACCAATCTAATATAAAGGGATCGCTTTCAAGAAATCCAGAAGTAATGGCTGTTTCAGAAAACTCATTAGATGATGTTAAAAAATATTTTCAAGATAAAGATATTTTTCTTTGCGGGCCTGGTCTTGAAAATAATTCATGGTCTAAAGAGGTGCTTTTACAAATATTAAATAAAGCAGATTTGAAGTCTAAGATTATTCTTGATGCTGGAGCTTTACATATTATAAAGTTTAAGAGTATAGCATTTAATAATTCTACTATTTTGACCCCTCATCCAGGAGAAGCAGCCTCTTTGCTTAATATTTCTGTAGATGATGTACAGAGCGATAGGATAACTGCAGTAAAAGATATTGCTACGAAATATGGTACTTCGGTTGTTATCTTAAAAGGTCATCAGAGCATCATCCATGACTCAAATCAAGGGATTACACATATATGCAATGAAGGTGGCCCTGAGCTTGCTACAGGAGGAACTGGAGATGTTTTATCTGGTGTTCTTTCAGCTTTACTTGCCCAAGGTATGAGTGAAGTCGATGCCAGCCTGCTTGCTGTTGCATCTCATGCTAGGGCAGGAATTATATTTAAAGAAAAAATTGGTGAAATTGGTTTAAATGCATCTAGTTTAGTACCTATAATTAGAAAACTAATTAATCAATGAAAAAACTAATTCTAAAAAATGATGATGCGACCACCAATCTTGGTGCTGCGTTAGCATTAGAAATAAAAAATTCTGAAAGCGACTCTATAGAGATTCATCTTGAGGGCGATTTGGGGGCAGGTAAAACTTTTATCTCAAGATCAATTATTAAACATTGTGGATGGGATGATCTTGTTAAGAGTCCTACCTATACTCTTTGTGAAGAATATGATTTAGAGAATTTATTATTTTTACATATTGATTTATATAGGACCGATGAGGCTCAAGATATTGATATATTTGATCTTGAAAGAAAAATAAATTCTAAAAAAATTGTACTTATTGAATGGCCAGAAAGATTACAATTAGAAAGAAATTTTGATTTAAAAATTATATTTAAGCACTTAGATGAAGGGAGAGAAGTTTCTTTGATAGCTAATAGTAATATTTTCTCTGATTGGGTGAAGAACTATGCATAAACTAATAGCTTTATTGTTTTTTATTTCTTTCATTCATGCGAACGAAGTTTCTTTTAAAGAGATTCAAGAAAATAGCAGTGGAGAATTTGATATAGCTTTTGACTTAGACAAAGTTTCATATATAAATTCTTATGCATTAGAAAATCCTTCTAGAATTGTCATAGAGGTGAATCAATCTCAACTTAAGACTATTATCGATGAGCCTTACAACTATCCAGTTAAAAAAGTGCGAGCGTCATCTGATAAAGATTTAACAAGAATAGTAATAGATCTATATGAGGCTGTCTATTGGAGCAAACCTACACAAACTCAAAAAGAGAATGAGGTTGAATTAAATCTTAAAATAAAGAAGATTAGGGGACTTAAAAAAAATATTAGAGACATCATCGTTGCGATCGATGCTGGTCATGGAGGAAAGTATCCAGGTGCAGTAAGTCCTAATAATATACTAGAAAAAGATGTCACTTTACTTATTGCAAAGGAATTGGAGAGAACGCTAAAAGATACTCATGGATATATGCCCATAATGATTAGAAGTGGTGATGAAACCATAGATCTAAACACAAGATATCAGAATGCTAGAAAATATGGGGCAGATATTTTTGTTTCAATTCATGCTGATGGTTTTAGACTGTCCTCAGTTAAGGGTGCCTCTGTTTTTATATGGTCAGATGAGGCTTCGAGCACAGTTGCTAGAAATTTATCTCAGAAGCAGAGAAACAGAATACAGGCTGATATAAAAAATTTACAACCAATTGATTTTGATGAGGATGCAGCTAGAAAACTATATCCAGAAATGTATAAGATAAAAATTGCTGAGAGTAGAATTTTAGGTACCAAAATCTTAGATCAACTTAAAAGAGATCCTTTTACAAAGATTCATAAAAAGAATGTTGAATTTGCTGATTTCAGAGTTCTCAAGTCTGTAGATATTCCATCAGTTCTTGTTGAGTCAGGATTTATAACTAATCCTGAAGATGCTCAAAGACTAAAAGGTAAAGCGGGAAGAAGGATGATCGCCAGGTCTATCTTCCTTGGTGTTCACAACTATTTTAAAGATAAACCAAAAGCAAGCACTTTTATGAGCGTTGATCCAGGATATGTAACTTATGAAATACAAAAAGGCGACGTTCTTTCTGAGATAGCTATTAGATTTGGTGTAACTGTGGAAGATATTAATAAATATAATAATTTAACCAATAAATCTATTTATCCAGGCCAATTAATTAAGATTTATATCTAACTCAAATCCAGAGGGTCTATATCAAAAGACCATTTAACTTTATTGGACTCAGGCCATCTCTCAAACTCTAAGGTTAAAAATTTTAATACTTTGTTTAAAAATGTTTTCTTTTCTGAATGAATATAAACATGATGTCTGTAATTGCCTTTTGATTTAGAAATCACGGAAGGCAAAGGCCCAATTACATTAATACCTCTTCTATTAGTTAAAGTTAAAACAGCTTTTTCTAAAAAATCTATATTGCTCTTTTGAGTTGGTGAAGAACATCGAAGCAAACATAACGTTGTAAAAGGTGGCAGATTCATTTTTCGATTAGTGGCAAGGCATTGGGTAGCAAAATTCATATAATCGCCTGTCTTAATTTTATTAAGATTAATATCATCTGGGTATCTTGTTTGAATAATTACTTTTGCAAGATTGTTATTTCTACCTGCTCTTCCAGAGACCTGAATAAGCAATTGTGATATTTTTTCTAACGCATTTATCTCTGGACTTATTAAGCCATTATCAGCATTTAAAATAACGCTTAGTGTTACCTTTGGAAAGTCGTGTCCTTTAGCTAACATTTGAGTGCCAACTAGGATCGCCGCATCTGATGAATAAATTTTCTTAACAATAGCCTCCATAGCGCCAACCTTCTTTGTTGAGTCATGATCTACTCTTATTATAGGCGTCTTTGTAAAACTGCTTTGAAGCACCTCTTCAACCCTTTCAGTACCAGCACCATGCATATGAAAGTCATCAGACTTACAAACTGGGCAATATGAGTTAACCGAATATGCAGACTCACATCTATGACAAATCAGTCTATTTTTTGATTGATGAAAAACTAGATTTGTATCACACGACTTACAATCCGCAACCCATCCGCAACCACCACATTGATAAAGGGGTGCAAATCCTCTTCTATTAATAAATACTAAAACTTGTTCTCCTCTATCTATCGTTGACTGCATTGCACCAATTGTTTCCATAGCAATGCCGCCAATCAATGGACTATTATTTATATCCAAAGCTATTAATTTTGGAGGCTTATTTCCATCTACTCTACTAAGAATATCAACCCTTTCAAATTTGTTTTCTTTTACAAGTTTCAAAGTTTGCAAGGATGGAGTTGCTGAACCTAGGACAATTGGAATACATGCAAGTTGTGCTCTTTTTATACTTAAGTCTCTGGCAGAAAATTTAAAGCCCTCAGATTGTCTGAAAGATTGGTCGTGTTCTTCATCAATAATAATTAGCCCAACATTTCTTAGAGGTATAAGTGCAGATGACCTGGTACCTACTATTATTTTTATAGAGCCAAATTTTGCTTTAAGCCATGTTTTTAATCTCTTAGCCGGGGTCTGTTTTGAGTGATATATTCCTACTTCGCCATCAAATCTATTTTCGAACCTTGAAAGTAACTGGGGTGTTAAATTTATTTCAGGAACTAAAATTAATACAGACTTATTGCTCTTAATAAAGTTCTCAGCAAGCCTTAGATAAACTTCAGTCTTTCCAGATCCAGTTACTCCATAAAGAAGAGATGGCGAAAAACCTTCAGCTTTCGATAGTTTTTTTACTGCCCTTTCTTGATCCTTAGTCAATTCAAATTTTTTATCATCTTGATTTATAAAATAATTGTTGGTTTCTTCTAAGCTTTCAATTCTTTTATTATTAATTTTTCTTAGCTCGGTAGGAATAAAGGTATTAAAAACTTCTCCGATTGGATGATGGTAATAGTCTGATGCCCATAAAATAGAATTGAATATAGGCTTATCAAATAATGGATAGTCATCAAGAACTGAAATAATCTTTTTTATAGTTCCTGTTTTTTTTAAGAAATCAGGTTCTTTAACATTTTTTACAACTACGCCAACTAACTTTCTTTTACCAAAAGGAACAGATACTCGGATGCCTTTTTTAATCTTAAAATCAGAACTATAGGTAAAACATTGCCTCAAGGGTAATGATACTGCTACATCATAGTAAAAAATTTTCATTTATTGATTGTAAAGAAGGTGTTTTTTGTTATAGTTCTCATCCAAATTTTGGTTTTATTATGAAAAAAGATATACATCCTGAATACCGTGAAGTTTTATTCCATGATGCTAGTGCGGATAAATTCTTCCTCATTCGCTCTACGCTAGAGACTACTCAGACAAAAGAATGGGAAGATGGAAAAACTTATCCATACTACCCTCTTGATATATCTTCCGCCTCTCATCCATTTTACACCGGTAATCAAAAAATCATTGATACAGGTGGGAGAGTTCAGAGATTTGAAGAAAGATTTGGTAAGAAAAAATAAATTAATCAATTTATACCAGAACTGCCAAAGCCCTTATCTCCCCTCTGAGTTTTATCGAACTCTTCTACTATATTAAATTTTGCCTTTACAATAGGAACAATAATCATTTGGGCGATTCTGTCACCAGAATTAATTTCAAAGTCTTCTTGAGATCTATTCCATGCAGGAACCATTAACTCTCCTTGATAGTCTGAATCAATAAGCCCTACTAAATTACCAAGAACGATCCCATGTTTTGATCCCAAACCTGACCTAGGTATAACCAAGGCCGCTAATCCTTCATCTTCTAAATACATAGCAAAGCCAATAGGTATTAATTGAGACAAGCCAGCTTTTAATATCATCTTTTCGTTAATACATGCCCTTAGATCTAGTCCAGCTGATCCAGAAGTTTCATATTCAGGAAGAGGTATTGAGTTGCCTATCAAAGGATTAATAATTTTAATTTTTATATCTTTCACGATCTGAGCTCCTTAGGTTTCATAAACGATTTTAACTTACATTGTTTAGAAGATAAGTCTTTCCATGAATTTTCTATGCTAATTTTTGCTAGAGCACAGGTTGGATATTTCTCTATGGCATTACTTGTAATTCTTTCAGTAAGAATATGTAGTGTTGGGTTATGCCCTACTATTAATATTGATCTTAAAGAGTCATCCAAGCTTTCAATTAACGAGATAATTGTTCTAGCTTCTCCAAAGTATAATTCATCAAGATACAAAGCATCTTCTATTGAAAAATTAAATCCATCCGCACAAATATCAAAGGTTTCTTTAGTCCTTCTTGCAGTACTGCACAAAACTTTATCTAATTTATAATCTTGATCCTTAATGTACTTGGTCATTAGCTCAGCATCTTGAACCCCTCTTTTGGCTAATGGTCTGTCAAAATCTTGTTGGCTAAGAGTGCTCCAGTCAGATTTTGCATGCCTTAGTAAAAAAATTTGTTTCATAATAGTATTGCTAAGTACATCAGGGTTCTATAAAATCGCGGTTCAATGAGTAAAATATGTCAAGTAACAGGTAAGATAC
>MDSY01152091.1_pt1 | contig 10351 bp, 8 predicted proteins | sample 811131 | NCBI WGS metagenome assembly MDSY01 (sample SAMN05326643, study PRJNA326480) | marine metagenome | isolation source: seawater | place: Atlantic Ocean: South West | collected 2010
ATAATAGTCGGTTCTTTGGGTCTGTAGCTCAGTTGGTTAGAGCGCACCCCTGATAAGGGTGAGGTCGCCGGTTCAAATCCAGCCAGACCCACCATTTAGGATGGATATGAGAAATTTTTTCTTATTTTTTTTAAGTTTTTTAAGTTTTTTGGTCTTTTCACATGATGACTGGAAAGCAACAAAATTTTCTGAAGAAATCGCTCATGCTCCTTCAGTTCTACCAGATAGAATTGTGCTGACATGGAATAATAATCCTGCTACAACTCAGTCAGTTACTTGGAGAACTGATATATCTGTAATTAATGGTTATGCTCAAGTTGCAGTTGCGAATGCAAATGGTAGGACTTTAAAACCAGTTGAATTAACAGCAAAAACATCTCATTTTAAGAGTGATATCAATGAAGCACATTATCATAACGTTACTTTTACTAATCTTGAGCCCAATACTTTATATGCATATCGAGTTGGCGATGGAGTAAATTGGACAGAGTATTATCATTTTAAAACTGCAAGCCTTGCACCCAAACCATTTAGTTTTATTTACTTTGGTGATGCGCAGAACGAAATAAAAACTCATTGGTCAAGAGTATTTAGGGAAGCATTTCGTGATGCACCTAGAGCAGCATTCACTCTTCATGCTGGAGATCTTGTTGATGAACGTATTATGGATTCTGAGTGGGGTGAGTGGCATCAAGGCCCTGACTGGGTAAATGGAACAATACCTGTAATAGCTACTCCAGGAAATCATGAATACTTAAACGTTTCTGAGTATAAGAGAATTTGGAAAAGTAAGAGCGGGAAAGATATAAATATTGATGTTGAGTCATATGCGCCAGATGAATCAGGTCTGTTCAAGCTCGTAATAAAGGATTCTAATGATCAAATTGGTTCTTTATTAGTACAAGGAGACGGCAAAATCTATTCTACTGATTCAGGAATTGAGCTAATAACTGGCTTTCTTGAAGAGGAATTGAAAGGCAAAATGATTTTAGGTGGAAAAGGCCCATTATATGATCGTCTTCAGAATCCTAATGGAGCACCATCTTTAACTTCCCATTGGCGGACTCAATTTTCTTTTCCAATACAAGATGTTCCAAATGAAAATCTTAATGAGACTGTTTATTACATAGATTATCAAGGCGTAAGATTTATCTCACTAGACTCAAATATTAACCAAGAAGAGCAAGTTCCATGGCTTAAAAATGTATTAGAACAGAATCCAAATAAATGGACGATTGTGACTTTCCATCATCCATTATATTCACCGGCATCAAGCCGAGATAATTTAGAACTTAGACAAGTTTGGAAGCCATTATTTGATGAATATAAAGTAGATTTAATTCTTAGTGGTCATGATCATGCTTACTCTAGAACAGGTCTTGTTGACGCTAATAATATCAAGAATGTACCAACAGGCTATCAGCAAGCTTATGATCCAAATATTGGGACTGTAAATGTTGTATCAGTGAGTGGTCCAAAACTGTACGAAATAACAAAAGATAAATACGCTAAAACCTTTATTGAGAATAAGCAACTTTACCAAATAATTGATATTGCAGGTAATGAGCTGAGGTTTAGATCTTTTGATGCAACAGGTGATCTTCATGATGAATTTATACTTAAAAAAAGACTAGGAATGCCTAATCTTCTTATTGAAAAATAACCTCAAAACTTCTCCTAAATTTTATAAATCCTTGAAAATACTGATTTTAACTACATAATAACCAAATGAGATTTTTTAATGTATTGTTACTAATTTCTATGAGTGCTTTTTCACAAATGTCAGATGACCCAAACAATTGGACTGTGGTTACTGATCAAGTTATGGGCGGAAAATCTGAATTAAAAGCAGATTATGATCAAGGCACAATTCAACTTAAGGGTTACGTCACCACTCAGAATAACGGTGGATTTGTAAGATTGGCGCATAGACCAGAATCAATTTCCAATGATATAAAAGGAATTAAATTTATGGCCAAAGGAAATGATGAAACATATGAAATTCATGTGACAATGAAAGGTATAAAGTGGCCTCCATGGGGCTACCACAGCACAACTTTTGATGTTGATGGTGAATGGAAAGAATATTATGTTGAATTTAAAGACTTTAAAAACAATTCTTACATATCACCATCACTAAAACCAAAAAACATAAGAGATATTAGTTTTGCAGGATATGGTAGAGATTTCGATGTAGATCTAGCCATAAAGGATGTTAGTTTTTTTTAAAGGTTGTTAGTATATTACGATGACGAAAGGTAAAAATATTCTTTTTATTTTCATAGGCTTACTTTTTTTAAGCTTAACAACTTTACACCCTTTAAATCATGAAGAGGATTTTCTCTCACCCGAGTTAGAATTTGAATGCACCTTATGCAAAAATGAAAACAAAAACAAAAATCTAGAAGAACCAAAAATATCGCCAGTAGATTCTATATACAAAAAAATAACCCTAAATGAATATATTCATGTTGGAAAAACTTATTCCAGCTTTTCCTCTCGCGCTCCACCTTATTAAAACAAGTCTTTTATAAAAGTTTTAGTTTTTTAAGGAGGTAATAATGAAAAAACAAACACAATTTTTAATACTATTTGCATTCTTGGGCTTTATTAATGCTCAGGACGTTGAAGAGGTCATAGTTACATCTTCTCTTACGAATCAAACCCAAATTGATAATCCAGTTCATGTTGTGAATAAAGATGAACTAGAAAATGATGCTTCTGTTAGTCTTGGAGAATCATTAGATAGTCTTTTAGGAGTTTCTAATGCTGATTTTGGTGCAGCTGTTGGCCAACCAATTATCAGAGGAATGTCAGGATCAAGAGTTAAAATATTAAGCAATGGTATGGTGGTTAGAGACGTTTCTGCTCTAGGACCTGATCATCCCAATAATATTGATCTTAGTAATGTAGAGCAAATTGAAGTAGTTAGAGGACCTTCATCTCTCCTTTATTCAAATGGTACTATTGGCGGGATAATAAATGTTGTTGATAATACTATTGCAACAGAAGATTTTATTGGAACGTCGGGTAATTTTAGTCATGAGCTTCAAGAAGCTAATGATGGAGAGGTTACCAACTTCAATATCCAAACAAATCAATCTGGTTTAAATATCAGTTTTGGTTTTTCTGAAGCAGTTTTTGATAGCTATGAGATTCCAGGTGGGTCTATTATTCATGATGAAGATCATGAAGATCATGAAGATGAAGGCCATGAAGAAGCAGATATGACTGTTTTAGCTAATTCAGATTATGAAACAAGCAACGCGAGATTTGGGGTCTCTACAACAGGTGATTGGGGCCATATAGGCTTCTCTTTAATCAGTAGAGAAGGCACAAATGGTATTCCTTATCATGGAGAAGGACATGGTGGTCATGATGAACATCATGATGACGATGAAGATCATGATGATGAAGATCACGAAGAAGAGGGACATGATGAGCATGAAGGTGAAAGAATTTTTGCTGACAATACATCTGATGTATTTACTATTGACGGTTCATATAACCTAAATGGTGAGCTGGTAAAAAACGTAGATTTCTTTCTTAGAACTTCTGATTATTCACTAACTGAACAACATGCTGAAGAGCATCATGAAGAAGAACATCATGATGAAGAAGATCATGACGAGGATGAACATGATGAACATGGCCATGAAGAAGGACCAACTACATTTGAAAATGAAGCTACTGAATTTGGTGTAGTTTTAGATATTTCAAATGATACTTTTACGCAAAAAGTATCCTTCAACGTTGCAGATGAAGATATGTCTATTATTGGCGAAGAAGCATTCATGATGCCGGTTAATAGCGAAGAATTTACAGTAGGTTATTTTCTTAGCAGAGAAGTAGGTGAATTCGATGTAGACTTTGGGTTTAGATTCGATGAAATCACTAGATCTGGTTCAGTTGCTGAAGCACATCATGATGAAGACGAGCATGAAGGTGAAGATGAGCATGAGGAAGAAGTCGATTTTTACGAAAAAGACTTTTCAACCCAAAGTTATGCTTTACAGCTCTCTCAAGACTGGTCTGATAGTCTTCGTGTGAGTGTTTCTTTCTCAAACGTAGAAAGAGCTCCTGGGGCACAAGAATTATTTATGAATGGACCACATTTAGTGACTAATAGATTTGAAGTAGGTGATGTAAACCTAAATACTGAGGTTTCAAATAATGTCGACTTCTCTATGAATTACATCAATAATGGGATGTTTGCTAGCGCAAATTTCTTTGTCAATTCAGTTGATAATTATATTTACCTTATGGATGAGTCAGAAGCGGATCATGAAGACCATGAAGATGAAGATCATGAGGAACATCATGGTGATATGATTAGAGCAAATTATCTTCAGCAAGATGCTGAATTTAATGGATATGAGCTTCTCGTAGGAAGAACAGTTGAACTTGCAAACGGCAATTTAACACTTTCTTTAGGACTAGACTCTGTATTAGGAAAATTCAATGCTGACAGTGCTGATGAATCCTATGTTCCGAGACTCACACCTAAAAGAACATTCTTAGATGTTGATTATGTTTCTGGAGATTACGTTGCAGGGATCTCATTTAAGGATGTAAAGCCGCAATATAAAACAGCTATAGAAGAAACATCAACAGATGGCTTCATGTTAGTTGATATGAATGTTGCTAAAGATTTTACACTTGGTCCAGATGTCGGAATGAGAGTATCATTTTTTGCTAAAAATCTTTTTGATGAAAGAGCAAGAAATCACTCCTCCTTCGTAAAGAACCAAGTTCCGCTAGCTGGTAGAAATATTGGCGTCAAATTTAATATAACTTTTTAGTATTAATACCTAATCTAACTAGGGCTTCGGCCCTAGTTATTAGGTTATAATTAACCCAAATGTACGTAAGGGTTTTTTTACTTTTATTCTCTTCATTTTTTGTTTTTTCAGAGGATGTAGAGGAGATAATAACTACTGGATCTTTAATAAAGGATGTTGAAGCTGATTCTTCACCTATCGAATTAATCACTAAAAGGGATTTTGAAAAACTAAACATAAATAATGTTGCTGAGATAAGTAAATATTTAAGCAGTTCATCTGGCTCACATTTTCAAGCAAATACACTTGATGGTGTTGATCAAGGGATGTCGAATATAACTCTTAGAGGCCTTGATCATGCATCTACATTAACGTTAATTAATTCTAAAAGGCATACATTTGCTGGAACTACTACTCAAGAAGGGGAAGGTTATATTGACATTAATATAATTCCTGTAATGGCATTAGAAAAAATAGAAATTCTAAAAGAAGGTTCGACTTCTTTATATGGTTCAGACGCAGTTGCAGGGGTCGTAAATTTTTTTACATACAAAAACTTTGATGGCTTTAATTTAAAATTTGGTGAACAAACTACATCCAATTATGACAGCAAAGAAACAAATGTAGGATTTCTATATGGTGCTGAATTTTCAAATTTTAATTTAGTAATTGCATACGATCAATTAGATAAAACACCCCTATCTGCCAGTGAAATACCAAGAATTTCTGAATTAGGTTTAAGTTTGTTGGGGAATACTTTTATTGTTTCAGCAGATGATGAAATAACAGAGGGTTTGTATCAGGGTATATACACTGAGGGACAAAAAGTACCTGATCCAAATTGTTTAGAAAATGGTGGTGTATTATCTGGAGGTTTTTGTAGATTCTCGTATGGAGGAAGATTTAATATTGTTAATGACGAAAACCACCAAAAATTTTATCTGAGCATAGGTAATAACAACCATGAATTAACAGCTATTTTCTCAAATATAAAAGTAAATGATAATCCTCAATCTCCTTCATATCCTGCACTTTCGTTTCTTACTAGATCAATAGAGCCAGGTGAAGCTGGAAGTCCATTTAATGTTCCAGTTAGATGGTATGGACGGCCTTTAGGTGGACTATTTCCCTCTCCATTGTCACCTAAAAATATTAATCAACACCATTTAAGTTACACATATAATACTAATTTTAATAATTATGATTTTGAATTCTCTTTCACTAATAGCCAACATAAAAATGAACATAATAGACCAGATTTTATAAACTCTCGATTTTTAGATGCTATTCAAGGTAATGGAGGTCCTAATGGCGATTTACTTTGGAATGTTTTTGATCCGAGAGAGAATCCTAGAGAGCTATTAACCTATTTAAAAGGTGCTGAAAAATCAAATAAGGAAGGAGGTCTTACTACCTTAGATTTTTTATTGAGGTCTGAAATCTCTGACTTTTCTTTTGTTTTAGGCTCACAAATCAGTAATGAAAAACTTAATGTAAATTTTAACGAAATTTCAAGAGTAGAGTTTGATGCAGACGGTAAACTTACAAAAACCGCTGATTTATTTTTTCTTGGAGGTGGCCAAAATATCTCTAAAAGTAGAAATAAATATGCTTTCTTTTTAGAAGCAGAAACAGAATTATTTAATGTCATAGACTTAAGGTTAGCTACACGATATGAAGATTATAGTAATGATTCATCTTTCGATCCTAAAATCTCTTTAAGGTATTCAGCAAGTGAAAATATATCTTTTAGATTTTCGAAAGGAACTTCATTTACTATGCCATCTATGGCACAAATGTTTCCTAGTGACGTAAATTTAGGCAGTGTTTTAGATGGAGATAATGGAGGTGTATATGTTAGGCAAGCTAAACTAGGAAATCCAAACCTTAAACCAGCTACATCAACAAATACCAATTTTGGTTTTATTTATGAAGATAAATCACAAAAATTTATTCTTGATTACTGGGAAATTGATTTTAAAGATCGAATAGTAATGCAAAGTGCACAGGCCTTACTAGATCAAGATCCAAACGGATCAAGAATTACAAGAAACGATATTGGTGATCTAGTAGGAATTACTACAACCTACTTTAATGAAGAATCTACGATGGTAAGTGGAATAGATTTTGAATACATAAGGCTATTTAATTTAGAAAATTTTGGAGAATTAGATTTAACTCTTCGAGGAACTAATCTGATTGAATTTTTAACACCAGATAATAATGAGGTTAGTTGTTTAGCATTAAATTGTGATCAAATGATCGATCGTGTGGGTAGATTTAATTTTGATTCAAATACTCATGCTCTACCAAGGAATCGAATAAATTTATTTCTAGAATGGAAATTTAATAATTACATTTTTGGCCTAAACTCAAGGTATATAGATAGTTACGTTAATAATATACCTATACCCGAAGCTTCTTTTAGCAGAGGATATAGAAATAAAGTTGACTCTTCTCTAATGTTTGATTTATCAGTGGATCTCCCTCTATCAGATCTTTTTACTATCAATGCCGTTGATGGAGATTATGAATTGAAAACAAATTTTGCAGTATTAAATATCTTTGATAATAATGCCCCAAGATTATACGATGCTCCTGACTTTAGTTATGATACAAGAATGCATGACCCAAGAGGTAGAATGTTAAGCATACAATTTGAATTAGTAAGAAAATGAAAAACTTTTTTAAATATTTATTTATCTTTTTTAGTGGTTTAATCTCAGCTGAAGCTAAAGAACATCAAGGCATTCTTGCAACGTTATATGTTCAAAACTCTGCAGAATATTATGCAAATTCAATTAACGTTTATAGATCAGCAATTGATATGCTGCCCTCTGTTTTGTCTGATAAAACTATTTCTGCTGCAATAGAACAAACTGAAAGCTTTGGAGAAAAACCTCCTGCGGTAATTTTAGATATAGATCAAACCGTTCTAAATAATATTGCTTACCAAGCAAGGCTCATCAAAACCAATACTTACTATCCAGAAGGTTGGGATGATTGGTGTATGGAAGAACAAGCCGAGTATGTTCCCGGTGTGAAAGAGTTTTTAGATTATGCTACTGAACTTGGAGTCGCTATATTTTTTGTAACTAATAGAACAGCAAACCTTGAAGAAGCTACAAAAAATAATCTTGAGGATTTAGGCTTTGTTTTTATTGAAAATAGAGATCAACTACTAATGAAAGGAGAAAATAATTGGGGTTCAAATAAAAATTCTAGGAGAGCCTTGATTGCTAGAGATTATAGAATAGTCATGTTATTTGGAGATAATCTTGGAGATTTCATTGATGGGAGTGATAACAAAAATACTCCCGATCATAGAATGAAGGTTACCAAAGAATATCAAGATATGTGGGGCCAGTATTGGTTTATGCTGCCAAATCCTAATTATGGTGATTGGGAAAATTCAATCATTGATTTCAAATATAACACTCCTAAAAATGAACAACTTCAAATTAAAATAGATGCTTTAGATACCAAATGAAGGCATCACCAGAATATTTTAATAGAAATACTTTATTCTCCGGACTTTTCTTTTTCTTTGTTTTGTTTTCACTTTTTGTTATGCGTCCCTTTAGAGGCGTAATAACAGCTCAAATTGGAACAGCTGATCTTACTTATTTCTTAATAATCGTTGTCTTTGTAATGTTGATAGTAAATTTAATTTACTCAGCTTTAGTTTCTCGGATAAGAGAATCAAAACTAGTTTTGGTAGTTTATGGATTTTTCGTCTTAAATTTACTTGTATTTTCTTATCTCAATTACTATTTTCCAGAGAGTTATTTGCTCAGCGGAAGCTTTTACGTTTGGTATAACGTCTTTAATTTTTCTGTAGTATCAGTTTTTTGGGCAAGGACGATTAACTCATTTAATTACGAAGATGGAAAAAAATATTTTGGAATAATAAGTGCTTTTGGTTCAGCTGGTGGCTTTGCTGCTTCACAACTTGTTTTATATTTCTTAAAAGATGAATTCATTTTCACTATGATTCTAAGCTGCATGAGCCTAATACTAGCAGTATATTTTTCTACTCAAACTTCAGTCATAAAAGAGAATAGTTCTACAACTCATAAAAATAATCTCCTTGATGATGCAAGCGAACAATTTAAACAAATAAAATCAAATGTTCTTGTAAGACAATTGCTTTCTTATGTATTTGTATGGACCTGTTTGTCTACTGCCTTATATTTTTTTAGTTTGGAAGTTATAAATGCTGCAACAACAAAAAAATTATTTGTTAATTTAGTATTCGTAGATAGAAGTATGCAAGCAGAACTTTTTGCATTGGCAGATAGTATTGCTATTCCTCTCACTCTTTTGACTCAGGTTTTTTTAACTAGGTTTTTATTGCAGAGTAAATTTTTCGGAATTAAATTTGTGCTTATATTTTACGGCGCAGTTTATGCTATTGGTTTTCTTCTAATGTATATATATTTCTCTCAACTCTTTTTAATTGGTTCTGGAGCTTTGGTATTCCTTATTATCACTGCTTTAGTAAGACCATATGAATATGCAGTCAATAAGCCAGCAAGAGAGACTGTGTATACAACTCTAGAAAAAACAGAAAAGTACAAATCTACAGTTTTCATCGATACATTCATGAATAGATTTGGTGATGCATCTGGTGGTCTATTGTTTAATCTCTTGTTAGTACTTGGGTTTACAATTTCAGCTGCACCATTAGCTATCATTCCATTAGCTGCATATTTATCTCTAATGGGAAATAAAATTTCATCAGGCATTAAGAAAGTAAATAACTAGCAATACTTTTAAAATTTTCTTGAATAATTTTTTTTAGTACATAAAATATCTTTTTTCGAAAGTTATGCTTACAAAACAAAAAATTTTAAAAGCTCCCAAAAAAAATTACATGAATAAGGAGCAACTTGAATTCTTCCAATCTCATCTGGAAGATTTAAAAAAAGAAACTTTAACTCACATAAAAGACGCCAAAGATAGATTAAGTAACCCTCCTTCTTGCAGTGATGAAGTTGATAGAGCTCAGCATGAAATTGATTCAATGCTATTTTTAAGAATTGTAGAAAGGGAATCAAAACTTTTGCCAAAAATTGATAAAGCCATCATGAGAATAAAGTCAGGTGATTATGGTTATTGCATTGAAACTGGAGAACCTATTGGCGTAGAAAGGTTAATTTCTAGACCAACAGCTGAGTTTTGTGCAGAAGTAAAAACAGTTAACGAAGAAAAAGAAAAACATTTCGTCGATTAAATTCAAATTCAACAATTTAAAATAAATATGGCAAAATATTGCCATGAAAAAATTAATTCTTTTTTTTACTTTCTTCATTTCAATTAGCGTTTACGCATTACCTAATTGTCCTTCAGATGTTAATGCTAGGTGGCATAACTGTTTCGGTACTTTCACTGTTAATGGTGACCAATACTCCGGCGAATTTAAGGATAACAATCCAAATGGACAAGGCACCGCAACTTATGCCGGTGGAGACAAATACGTCGGCGAATTTAAGGATGGCGCTCGACATGGACAAGGCACTTACACTTTTGCTGATGGAGAAAAATGGAATGGATATTTTATGAATGGC
>MDSY01154438.1_pt1 | contig 10351 bp, 12 predicted proteins | sample 811131 | NCBI WGS metagenome assembly MDSY01 (sample SAMN05326643, study PRJNA326480) | marine metagenome | isolation source: seawater | place: Atlantic Ocean: South West | collected 2010
ACTGAAGAACATCGCAAGGGCCCCCGCCGTCTTGGTGGACTCGGACGCGCTGCGCACCTTTCAGTGTAATGAGGTCTTTCCTGTTTCGCATGGGACGGACGAAAAACATTTAGTCTGTGAGAGCTTGTAGATACATGTACCTCTCCGTCGCGACGTACCTGCGCCGTGGGTACCATGTCGACACGATCCACGCGATCGACGCCGACAACCACGTATACGACACCACGATCGACGCGTGGATCCCAGCGCCGCTCGTCGCGCCACGCCCTCGGTCGCCCACGTCGATTATTGGTCTGCGCCTCTAGGACGGCGGGGGCAACGGCTTTGGGTGGAGGATCTGCTCCATCATGGCGTATAGAAACTCGTCGCCACTCCCCGTGTTCCAGATGCGCACAAAGTACTGAAAGAAGAGGAAGTCGTAGATGGCAAAGGCCGTCAGCAGCGGCAGCGCCTCGCGGGCGAGCGCGGCCCACGGGAATTGGATGCGCTTGGACAGGTATAGAAACCACCACCCGAGCAGGACGACGATGAGCAGCGTCACAGCAATCACGAGGCTGGTAATCGCCGTCTTGTTGCTCTTCTTGACGCTCGGGTCTACTGGCGGTTCCGGAAACAAATCGATGCCAGCCTTGATCTGCGACTGGACGGTGTCGCAGTCGAACCCCTCCTCCAGCTGCCCGACGAGCTCGTCCGCAGTGTTGTCCGCCGAGAGCTCGATGTTTCCCTTTTCGACACCGGGCGCGACGTAGAAGACAAAGAAGAGCGTCTCGAAGATTACGAGCAGGACGACGATGATCGCCGCCACAAAGATGCCGCAGCTCTTGGGATGCGGTGGCCCCGCCTCGAGTGTCATTTTCCCCAACGGGGGGAAAAAGGGCATGGGCTCGGAAGAACACGACCTTCTGGACGCCGCCGAAGACATGACCCACGAAGACGGAACAAACAAGTCCTTCCAGGAGGACGATGGCCCCCTCCTCTTCCAGGAGCCGCGCGCGCCACAAAGCGACGGCAAAGTGTCAGGAGGGCTCGGTTACTGCGCACCCGAGCCGATCGCAGCGACGCTGTGGGGCATCGTCTTCCATCTCTCCCTCTTTGCCACCTTCTTCCTCGTCTTCTTCCAGTTTGCCCTGAAGCCAAAGTACACCCACTCGCAGGAGAGTCTCGCCCAGATGATGGGAGCCCTCGCCATGGGCGACGTGGACGCCAAGACAAAGGCTGTGGCGACGACCCTGCTGAATCAGCAGGCAAAGCGCGCCGATGCGGCGCTCTCAAAGCGACAAAAGGAGAACGACCGCCTGATAGGAGCCGCCACGGTGCCCGTCGCGGCGCTCTGGATCCTCACGATCGGCTGGGGAGTCATGGTGCGCAATCGAGGCCACAAGGTGCTCCCGTCGATGAAGGGGGCCGGCCTCATGTTCTTGTGCTTCCTCGTGGCCGAGATTCTCATCTTTACGTTTGTGGTCAAGAAGTACTCGCCCCTCAACGGCCCCGACATCGTCGAGATATACAAGGACGCCTTCCGCAAGCGGTTGCAAAGGTGCAAGGGGGCAAAGACGCCGGGCGGCGAGGAGCTGCCCATCAACCGCATCACCGACGCGATGCTTGGCAGACCGCAGCCGCGGGCACCCCAACCATCCCAACCCACCGCGACCGCCCCCGCCGAGGTGGACCGCACCACCCGAGCCGGGCCCCTGACCATCCAGACCAAGATCTTTCACGAGGGCGCGTGAGAAAGCCTTCTCGTCTGCCTCGTTTTGATCAGATTCAGACTGTATTTTTCAAATTAAACAATGTTTTATTGTCTGCTACACACTCAGCCCTAACACACAGAATCGCAAGCGACGAGGGGGTTGGGGGTTGCTGCGGACGTTGCGGAAAAATTTCTCTTCCGGTGTTGGGTACAACCGCTGTCCCGTATGCGCCTGAAAGTCAGGCGGTTCGATCCGACCCAGATCAAGCCCCACAGGATCATACTGATCATCGGACGTCGAGGCTCGGGGAAGTCGGTGCTGTGCAACGACATCCTCTACCACGTCAAGGACATGGTCGATTTCGGTCTCTTTATGACGCCTACGGAAGAGAGCGCGGCGTCCTTCCGGCGCTGCGCACCCGAGTCTTGGATCTACGACGGCTTCAACCAACAGAAGCTCGAGGAGATGCTGAGCATCCAGCGCAACCTGTCGCGCACCAACCGACACCGGAACCTGCTCTGCGTGCTCGATGACTGTATGTACGACAAGAAGATCCTCAAAGGTACCGCGATCCGCGATTTGCACATGAACGGAAGACACCTAAAATGCCAATTCATCAACTGCGTCCAGTACCTGATGGACGTCGGGCCGGAGCTGCGCTCGCAGATCGATTACGTGGTCGTGCTCAAAGAACCGATTCACAGCAACCAAGTGAAGCTTTGGAAGTACTTTTTCGGCCTCTTCCCTTCGTTCACAGACTTTGCGGCCGTGCTCCACAGGTGCACGGAGAACTACTCGGCGCTGGTTCTGGACAACACAAAGTCGACGTCCGACCTCTCCGAGTGTCTGTTCTGGTACAAGGCGTCGACCGACATCCCCAGGTTCCGGGTGGGGAAGGAAATCTTCTGGCGTCTGGCCGAGAAGCACACGCGCGGTGCAGAGGAGCGTGCCAGAAACGAGGCCGACAGGGCGGCGGCGAGCAGGCTGGAGGCAAAGGACAAGGAGGGAAAGAGCCGTGTCACCCTGGTCCAGAGACAGGACGAACACGGCAAAACGCTCAGGGAGGACAGAGGATCGTGGATCACTCTTGCGTGAGCCCACCAAGTTTTTTTTGTCTCGCACTCGGGAAACACAAGAAGACCAAATGGACTTTGAAGACTATCTGAACGCAGACGCCGAGGCGTCGTACGGCAGCGGTCGGGGCAAGGGCAAGATGGGCAATAAAGGCCTTGGCCACAAGCGCCACCGCAAGGTGCTACGAGACAACATCCAGGGCATCACCAAGCCCGCCATCCGCCGCATGGCTCGCCGCGGCGGCGTCAAGCGCATCTCGGGGCTCATCTACGAGGAGACGCGCGGCGTCCTTAAGGTGTTCCTCGAGAACGTGATCCGCGACGCGGTCACCTACACCGAGCACGCGCGCCGCAAGACGGTGACCGCGATGGATGTCGTCTACGCCCTCAAGCGCCAGGGACGCACCCTCTACGGCTTTGGTGGTTAAAGAAAACAGCGACTGAGACTCTGCGATTACAACGTACGATTCCTGTCTCACACCCCACCACCACCACACTCTCCCTTCTTTCTTTTTTTCGATTCTCCTTTCCTCACACCACGCACCTACGCGCGCGAGCTCAGGCGAGCAGACCGGCGGGGGGCGTTCACACGCGGGGGATCGGGCTCGTTGGGGTCAGGGTCCGAGGTGCGGAAGACCACGCTCGGCGTGTGATTCGGGCACTCGGAGACAGAGTCTTCGTTGCTGACCCATTCTTCGAGCATGCAGATGCAGGGAAACTCCTGCGAGGCGCCCCTGACCGAGTTGCGCATCACGCACAGCACCTGGAAGACGTCGAGGGGGACGACGTCGCGGCACATCGGGCACGTGATCACAAACCCGGAGAAGCCTTCGCTGCGGTCGCCCCTTGCGGGCATGGTGAGGTTGGCGATGCATCGCATGCAGGTGTTGTGATTGTTGGAGCATCTGATGCTGTTGTCGGGGCGATCGGCGCCTGACGCCCCGCGAATCGTGTTGAACTCTTCATAGCAGACGCAGCAGGTCATCGAGGCGTCACCGACCATGCTCTGATCCACGTACATCGGCCTCTATCCTCCCCGCTCGCTAGGCTCTCAAGAGGGGGGGGGTGTCCTTGGGCGGGAAAAAACGGAGTGGTTCGGCGCGACTCCTACGTGTCACATTCTCGCGCGTCGGGCCATCCTCACACAAAGTTGATGTTCTGTCCCGCGGTCCTCCACACCCAGAGGGTGCCGAGGAGCGTCATGATCAGCTCGAGCCACCACAGAGTCTCCCGTTCTGCGCCCGACGCCATGGTAGACGCGCTAAGCACGAGCACGACGACCGCGACGCCAAAGCTCGACAAGGACACGACCCCCCGCAGCTCCTCCCGCTTTCGACTGTGAAGGGCGAGCGTGACGCCCGTGAAGAGGACGACGCCCAGCAGCAGGACCATCTGCACGACTTTGAAGGACACGAGCGTCCTCTCGCCGTCGTGATCCAGGGCCATCACCAGAGTGGCAATCGTCAGGCCCAGAACCAGGACCTGGATGATCAGGTTATGAAATGTGGTGTCGCCGGCCCTCTTTACTTGAAGGAGGGGGTAGGCAAAATCCACAAGGCTGGAACCTTTCATTCAGGGGCTTCTATACACCTGAAGTCTACAAAAAAAAGCAAAATAGATTACACGGTGTGCGTGTGGCTCCAGAGCGGTCCGTTTTGTGTCACGTCGTCGGAACCCAGCGCGAGCAGCCCATACTTTTTGGTCGGTTGATTCGACTGGTAAAGGAAGAGCAGTTCTTGGCCCGGGAGGATCGGCAGTATCCCTACTCGGTACCACGGGTACGGCTTGTAGCGACCGTCGTTGAGCTGAACCCCCACCTGACGTTCGGGGCAGCACCACGCGTCCTTGCGACGGTAGAAACGCAGGATCGCAATGTCGGCCGGCGTCTTCTTGTTCTGCACGGCCCACTTCTTGAGCACGTCGTACTCGAACGCGCCCTCGAACTCCTTTGCCAGGGGGAGCACCACGACGAAGCGTTCGCAGCCGACAAAGGTGTCGTTGTCGTCCTTCAAGTGCAAGATGTCGTACGCCTGGATCGCCCGGCGATCGTCCTTCTTGCGACCCACGAGGTTGTGAAGCTCAAACTTTGAGGTGGGCGTCCTTTTGCCCCCTTTCAAGCTCCATACTCGCGCGTACTTGTCGCACATGCCGTACACCTGGTCCATCTTCACCGCCATGTCGGCGTGCAGCGCGTCGTTGATTTTGAAGAAGCACCGTCTGTCGCGGTTTTGGTCTTGCAGCGTGTAAAAGCAGAGTGGCAGCTCTGCGCGGTTGCACTCCACGTTGGCGACGAGCTTCTGTCGCACAGCGTCGGGTACCACAACGTCCGCGAGCGGCACTGGGATGCCGCTGTCCGACCGGACCGCGTGGGGTTCGAGAGTCCGAAAGCGCTTGGCGAGCTGCCGGTCTTTGTCGCCGTCCTCCCGGTCGACGCGGAAATCGTCAAGGAACCGCCACCCCGGGGGGAGCGCGTCCGCGTCGCGTCTCGGTTTGCTGTGCTTGGAGCGTTTCCACGCTAGAGCGTTCGTGTTCGCAGAGAGCGTGCCGTCGGTATAAAAGGGTCGATAGTCCCACTGCATGCCGTCCAGGGCGTACTTCTTCTTGCCGCCCAGGGCCACCGTCAGGCTGTTGGGGTCGATGTTGTACTGGTGCCACTCCCTTTGTCGCTTGTCCTTGATGATCTTGCCGTGCAGGCCCTTCTTGTCGGTGCGAGGCTCGTTCAAGAACGCACCAGACTCCACCTCGACCTCTGTCCTGGAAGGCCCACCCCCCGCCCCCGCTGGCTTAGGCACGCTCTTGATCGGATTGATGATGAAGTCCTCGCCCGCATAGTTGAAGTTGATGCTGTAGTTTCCCTCGAGTTCGCTGTTGTGCGTGAATTTGTTGCCGTCGTGATTCTGCTTCATCGAGCCCAGAAACTGGCCGACCATCACCCCGGGAAGGAGTGGAATTGTCGCCACCATCCCCCGCTGCGTCTCGGCGTCGATGAACATCATCATGCCCGGGTACGTTGGCTGCGGAACGCCGCCCTCATCCAAAAGCTTTTGCGTCAAGCTCTGCACCCCCTGTGGACTGTCTGCCTCTCGCGACAGGTACTCGACCAGCGTCAAGTCCGCCACCTTGTTGTAGTAGACTTTGTTGAACTGCTTCAGCCACTCCGTCTGCCGCACCAGGTGAGGGTGCCCGAGCTCTTTGCATTTGAGTTCGGCGTCTTTCCACCAGTGTTCGAGCGCCTTGCTAGCAGCTTGTGTGCTCTTGGCAGTGACCTCCTTGCTCGGTGCGTACAGCTTGCCCTTTTGCAGGACGACGAAGATGCGTCGAGGAAAATACTCGTCTGGCAGATCTTTGCCCGTTCGCAAGTCGACGTCGTTCACGCACGTCGGTGGCGGTGCGCCTGAAGGCCCCGTGCCACTCATTGTTACCCTGGAGACACGAGAAAAGATGTGCCCGCAGCCCACACACAGATCAGATTGCAGCCACGCGCTGCTCTGCACCGCGGCAGGCACAACGGTGCCTATCCATCCAAAAAAGGGTTCTCGGGTTCCTTTCCTCCTTTGCGGCGCGACTGATGGGGAAGACCACCGACAAGGGCGACAAGGGCGACAAGAGCGACAAGAGCGGCGAGGGAGGCGACGCGCCGACCGCGACGAGCGCAAGCGCGTCCAAGCGAGCGAAACAGGCGCCGGTGATGGTAACAGGCGCCGTCACAAAAAAGAGCGCCCGCAAAGGCAAGGGCGTAGGCCCTGTGTTCCAGCGGAACAACGCTGAGTTATGGCGCGCGGTGGGGGAGCACTGCGCGGAGTTGGCACGAACAGGCGGTACCGCGCACACGGTTCCGCCCCTGAACGTCGCGACGGCCTCCTGTCAACTACGTCCCAGCGCGCAGCAAGCGGTACCCCAGGTGGTTCCTCTTTCGCGCGCGGAGCAGCGGTACCTCGAGAGCCAGCCGGCGGAGGTGCGGCTTCGGATCCTGCAAGCCTTGCAGGCCGGGGGCGCGCCCGCGACGCCGCTGCGATTTCGAGTGTCCGAGTCGAATCTCCCGCCGCGCATCAAGACGGAAATCTTGAACCGCCTGGCCGCTTCGTGCTGCGATAGCAAGTATGAGGCCTACGTGGAGAAGGCGCTCACGCTGCCGCTCGGCAAGTACAGCCCGCCCCTGGCGCTCACGTCGTCGGTGAGTCAGTGGATCCAGGAGGCGCGCACGCTCATGGACGATGCCATGTACGGTCAACACACCGTGAAGGACGAGGTCGTCCGGATGCTGTGCCAGTTTAAATCCTCTGGCGCGACGAGGCCGTTCGCGCTCGCGCTGCAGGGGCCGCCGGGGATCGGAAAGACCTCGTTTGTCCAGAACGCGCTCGCGCCGGTCCTCAAGCGCCCGTTCACGTTCATCTCGCTCGGCGGAGCGTCCGACGGCGCGATGTTGGCGGGACACTCTTACACGTACGAGGGTTCACAGTGCGGTGCACTTGCGAACTCCCTCATCGACCACGGCGTCATGGACGGAGTCTTCTTCTTTGACGAGCTCGACAAGGTGTCGGAGACCTCGAGAGGGCAGGAGGTCTCGAACATTCTACTGCACCTCACCGACCGCGTGCAGAACGACCACTTTGGCGTAGACAAGTACTTTTCGGGGATCGAGTTCGATTTCTCACGCTCTATATTCATCTTCAGCTACAATGACGAGCGGCCGATCAATCCGGTTCTCTTGAATCGCATGAACGTGATAAAATTCGATTGTCCGAGCGACGAGGACAAGCTCGAGATCGCCAAGCGACACCTGTTCCCACGCGCGCTCGAGGCGGCGGGACTCGACCCAAACCCGGAAAAGTCGCTCTCCATCCCCGACGAGGTGATGCGCGAGATCATCAAGATGGGACCGAGGGAACCGGGGCTCCGTGGTCTCGAAAAGAGCATCGGAAGGATCGTCGACACGTGCAACGTACTCGCAAACCAAAGCGGCCGTCACCTGCGGACTCTGGGAGAGGACCTGCCGGAATCGATACAGCTACCCTTCAAGTTGAGCATGCGAATCGTCAACCGATGCATCTCGTGCGCGTCGAGCCGCGACGCGCCGCCCCCTCTCATGTACTGCTAGACGCGCTCACCCACCTCATCGGACGATGCGGGAGGGGGCGCGATGATTGCTATGCTCCCACGCGCGGCGCGCGCGCGTCTGAGGGCTTCCAGGTTTGCGGTGTGCTGCGCCCGCGGCGCCTCGGAGGGTGGCGGCGCTGCGTCATCCTGCGCCTCCTGCTCGCCCTCGTTTGGTATGTCCTCATCGATGCAGGCGGGAATCTCTGGCGTGATCTCGGGGGGGTAGGAACGCTTGAATGTGTCACCGTCGACCACCTCGACGCTGCAGCACAGACCCATGTAATTTTTACTAAAGAAGGTGTCATTTTTTGTCCGGTTTTGCGCATCGAGCGAAAAATCGGAGTGCCAGCGCCACCACGATCCCGGTTACGATGCACAAGAGGAGGGTCACCACCCCAAACGACACGTGCGTGAGCAAGTTGAGAATGTCCCACCCGGGCAGAACGTACTCGTCGAGCTTCAGGCTGTCCCTGTACCATTTCGACCACACCCCGGCGCCCCATTTTTCGAGCCTGCCCAGTGCATCGTCCTGGCAGTGCAGGCACCACAGCGCGCTGTTGACAGAGTTGGGGAAGGTCTGGACAATCAGCGGTCGCCTGAATTTGAACTTGAGCTTCAGCGAGGACAAGAAATGGGCGTCGATGTGGGGTATGGTGGACACGTCGGCGCCGATGAGCTTCCTGCGAGTCTCGTGCGACCAAATCGTCGCCTGCGCGTGCCACAACATGAGCATGGAGTAGTGGTCGCCGGAGTTGCCCCACGGCGGCACAACTCCAATCGATCCGAACGTGTAGACATCGAATCCTCGCGTGCGCACAAACTCGTCCACGAGGTCAAACTCCTCTTGTGTGACGTCGAGTCGCACGATCGCGTCGTCCTCCAAGAACAGCACGGGACCGCCCCCCTTGGCCTCCGCGTGTCGGCAAGCCGCCTGGTAGGCGTGCACGATGTCAAAGTTGCTCTTCTGCGTGCATTCGGGCTTCCGACACCCCGACCGTGCCTTGTGGTTGTATTGGACGACCGTGGTCCGGCACAGCTGGCGGAGGGTGCTCAGTCGCGACTCTGTCAGCCGCGTGCTGTTTGCCATCGTAAGTATGTAGGCTCGACCGACGCTCCTCAGACGCGGCGCCTCGCACGCAAAGGCTTTGTACTCGTAGCAGGACGACATCTTGAATTGACGCGCTCCAAAAAAATGGCACACCATGCGCCACGAAGCGAGACAACACTTTTTGTGAAAAGTTCGTTGCCCCGGTCCAAATCTCAGGTGCAAGGGATAAAACACATGCCTCCACTACGGACGTCGATATGCACGGGTTGCGGCGGCGGCGTGCCACGGAACGCGGCCGGACGCGCGATCCTCCGGGCGCAGCTGATGCGGCGTAAGACCGAGTCGATCGCCCTCCTCGAAGATCGAGACGATCATGTTTCGTCCGCTTCCGAGCTGTCGCCCAAACCGCCCGAGCCGTCGCCCAAACCACCCGAGCCGTCGCCAGGGCAACGCGAACGCGCAAAGTGGCAGCCCCTCTCGTGGCGCAAGGTGGCCCCCACGCGCTGGCAGGCGCGACTTCGACTGCAGGCCGACCGTGGCGCCTAGGCACCTTACCCCTCCCGGATGAAGCGCCGACGCCCGTGGGAGCCGCCTCTGAGCGACGAGGTGAGGCACGCGTGCAATGCGGGCGAGTGCGAGCTGAAAGTGTATCACAGCGACTCCAAGGCGTCGCTCAGCACCGTCTGCTGCGGGACGAAGAGCCCGTGGAACCTGCTCAAGGACGCCGAAGGCTGGAGGTATGTCAGCGAGCTCGACGGATTCGTCGCACCCGCGTTCGCGGGCGACGCGACTGCGCTGAATCTGGTGTCCGTGGGACTCATAGACGTGGTGCGCAAGCCTAACGCCTGCGTTCTGACCAACGGCTTCATAGACATCCGCAGCGGCGTGGACGACATCCTCCGCCCCGTTGCCGTAACCTTTGGTGGCGAGTGGAGGGTCCACATCTCTTTGCAAGAGCGGTTCGAACAAGCCAGCGCCAGGATCGTGGCCGCGCTGCGAGAGAGGTCCTCGCGAGTGGCGGAAAAGAGGCATGGACGCCAGGCAAAGGCGAAAGAGAGGCAGGAGCGGCAAGCGGAGGGGGAGAGGGGGGAGCAGGAGCGCTGGGAGCGATGGGGTGCGGCGACGGACGCGCGATTCGACGCTTTCCTCGCCAAGGTTCACACCTCGAGGTTCGACACGCGCGAGCAGATGCAGCACACGCACCGCCTCAAGCGCATCACCGACTTTATGAAGGACAAACCGCTGCTGTTCTCCGAGTGGACGCCGGAGATGCTGCTGGCGTGCGAGCGGTCGGGCATCGAGCTCAGTGTGTGGAAGGTCGGCGAGGAGAGCTGGGTCAATGCGGTATATCCCGAGCCTCCCTCGGTGTGACGAGACAGAGAGAGCGAGAGGATGGCATAGCCATCCGGACGCTCTGCGTCCTGAGACGCGGAAAAAAAGGG
>MDSY01062947.1_pt1 | contig 10350 bp, 13 predicted proteins | sample 811131 | NCBI WGS metagenome assembly MDSY01 (sample SAMN05326643, study PRJNA326480) | marine metagenome | isolation source: seawater | place: Atlantic Ocean: South West | collected 2010
TAATTCAAATATTTGCATATTTTGGAGCAATAAATGTATTTTGTACTATATATTACATGTTATTAACAAGAAATATTGGTACGCCGTTTAAAGATAGCTTAACAAATAAGCAGCTACAAATATTAAATCTATCTTCTAACAGAAGAAGAAAAGTGTATTTAGAAGGGTTGATATTAGGTTGTTTACTTTTATTTGTTTTCAAACCATTTAAAATTAATTAATATAATTTATGTACAATACTTAAATTATATTATTTATATTATTTAATGTCGCTTGACTTTCTTGCAACTAGAATGAGCGATTCGATTCTTAAATTATTATAAGTATTGAATTGGTTTCAAGTAGATTTTAACGACATTTTTGCTATGCATTACGAAAAGTTTTTCCTTTTAATTGCTGTAAACCACTTAAAATAATATAATTTAATTTATTTATAAGACATATTATGATATATCTGATAAATGATATAATATTAATAATATTATCATATATTGATAACAACTATTGTTGCTATATAAATGATATTATTACAGTGAGATCTATAAATAAAAAGTTAAAACAGTTAGTAATTGATAATATTTCAATAAAAAAAAATAAAATATATTATTTTAATAGAGAAAAATACTATAATATAATTAATTCTAACATATGTTCTTGTTGTAATAAGATAGATAAAGATGATATAAAAATAATAAAAGGAATATTAGATTCATATTATGAACGTATAAATGACAAATATAACTTAGGTTTTAGAATGAAATGGGATAAAAATTTTAATAAGTTTACTTATATTGTATCAAGTAAAAAAATTAATATTAATAATATTATTGATGTAATTCATAGTAAAACAAAGATAAATGTTGAGGACGTCCGTTATTGTGGTAGATATATTCACTATGAATTTATTTTAACTTTATGTTATTAAATAATTTCTTTCTTAATCTTTTTTTATTTAATTTGGTGTCGTAATAACCTTTGTCGTAAAGATCTGAAAAACTTTCTTTTCTTGCTATAATTAAATCATAATAATCAATTATATTATTTTTTGACTCTGTATTCCATATATTTGGATTAATATGAATTGCTGTATTATTTAAATCCAAGTATGGTGAGTTACTAAATCCTCCGTCAAATGATATTTCATTATTGTATTTGTTTATAAAACCTCCAGTTAAAAAAGGAATATGAGAACTTGCAATACAACAATTAATTACATCTTCTAAGTCAACAAAATTAAAAAATATATTTGTAGAAAGTTCAAGACCTCTTAATACTGTTACTCCAATAAATAACTTATCTAAATTAAAGTCTGTAATTGAATAGCTTTTTAATAATTCTGACTTTAATTTTAATTGCACTTCAAATATTGAAGCACAGTCATCTAACGAAATACTTAATATTTTTTCAGATAAATCTCTTAGACTATATTTATAAGTTGAAAATAAAGATGCCCATGCTCCAGCCGATGCTCCCGTAAAAATAAAGTTGTCAAAATTATATTGTTCTTTCATATAAGTTAATAAGCCCATATAATAAAATCCTTTTGTTCCTCCAGGTGAAATTGATATTAATTTTTTTTTTTTTAAATATTTGTACTTATGAGAAAATGTAGAATAATTATATATATTATCATTTTTAACATCTATATAATTATATTTTTGTTGACTTCTTTTTTTCAAAAAATTTAATATATTATTATCAAATATACTTATTGCTTGAGATAAATAAAAGTTATAATGGTAATCATCATTATTAGTGGTAATTAATTTTCTATTATATAATTTTTTATTAAAATTATTATGAATAAAAGAATTAGTTGTAGTAAGATAGCTTAAAAATATTATTATAATTTTCATATATTATAGTTAATATATATTTTAAATTAAATAATTTATCGTAAAAATTAGTTTAAACATCTAAAATTACTTTATTACCATTAAAAGTTTGAAATCGTACAGAAATACTTGATGACAAATTATTCCATTTTCTTAATCGTTCTCCTATATTTGTTATTTGACTTTGGTCACATGTTTTAAGCCAAACACATATACGATCCTCACGTTTACGAATATTAAGTGTTACCCCATTAATTATAGTATGACCTTCATTTAAAGTCTCGCCAATACAAAACAAGCATGTATGCACAAAATAGGTATTTAACTCTTCATGTCTTTTGTTTTTATTACGTTTAATTGATATACGCCATTCCCCGCCATTTATATTCTTAGGATCTTCATATTTGGGATTTATACCTTTTACAAATAAATAGTAGTCATTACTATCATCTAAACAATTTGGACCTTCGGGATGCTTTATGTTATTGTAAACTCTCCAAAATGCACCTGGAGTATCAATATTACATATTTTCTCTCCATAATCCCAATTATTTTTATCTCCTTTTAACTTATTAGCATCTTTGTGCCAAAAAACCCACTCTCTCTCTAATGGAATGTTTAAAATATCTTTAGATATTTTATTACTATCTCCTTCATTTGTTATTGCACTTGCCATAATTTCTAAATTATTATTTTTAATTTAATTTGTAATAAATTCAATTTTTTTTATTATTAAAATTGAATTATTATATAATAAACATATATTGTTATTAATAAATGCAGAAATTAGCAAAATTTGTAAATAGTAAATATAATTACATAACTAAAAATGTAATAAAACTTAATAACTTGTCAAATGATGAAATACTACATAATTCGTATAGATTAAATTATATGAAAAAAAATTATAATACATATAATGGTAATACATCATGTGGAGCAGCATGTTTTATATTGGGAAGAATATTAATTGACCAAAAAATTCCAGTAAAAATGTATAAGTATAAGTTCGGATATGGAAATTATTACCAAGATCATGTACATTTAAGACATAATAATATAATAATTGATCCTACATATAAGCAATTTTTTAATATAAATGCAGGTAAAGGTATTTCTGAATATGATAATTATTTATATAATTATTTGCCTCCATTTTTTGTAGGTACATCTAAAGATTTAGTAAAATTATACAAAAATTTAGATAGAAGATCTATGAAAGAATTTGGTAATAACTTAGATAGTGAATTGTTAGATTTATGGAAATGTCAAAAAGATATAACTAATTTATTATATTAAAAAAAATTGAAATATTTACATTATTTTAGTTTTTTATATTTTTTAAAAAATGGCTTCTTTAAATTCAAATAGTAAACAAATTAAAGTTCTTATAGGAACTCCTGCATATGGAGGTATGTGTTGCACAGCTTATACTGAGGCACTTTTGTGCACAACAATGTTTTTATCACAAAAAAATATAAGCTTTCAAGTTAAGTTTATAAATAATCAAATAGTTACTAGAGCAAGAAATATGATTTGCTCTATTTTTATGGACGATGAAAGTTTTACTCATTTGCTATTTATAGATGCTGATGTACAATGGTCACCAGAACACGTTATTATGTTATTGGAACATGATTTAGAATGTGTAATTGGAGTTTATCCAAATAAACAATATTATAAAATTAAAGGTGATATTAAATTAAATCCAAGTAGTGTATTTGCCAGACCTAAAATAGAAAAAAATAACCTCGTAAAAATAGATAAGGCAGCTACTGGTTTTATGTTATTAAATAGATCAGCGCTAATTAAAATACAAAAAGATGTTGAAACATTTATTTTGCCAAATTCAGAGGGTAAAGATATAGTGTTACATAATTACTTTGATTGCAAGGTTGTTGAAAATGATTATTTGACAGAAGATTATTACTTCTCATATTTATTTAATAAAAATGGAGGTGAAATCTGGGCAGATAAACGTATTGTCCTAGGACATATTGGATCACATACTTATGGAGAATTAATATAAAGTTTAAATTTTATTTATATTTATGAAAGAATGTAATATATGTTTTGAAGAAATTACTTATCTTAAACAAAATAATTGTATAATGTGTGAATTTATAATGTGTAGGAAATGTTATATTAAGTATTGCTATGAATATAAAAATACAAAGTGTCCACATTGCAAAAATGTAATTATTGGATATAAAAGTTATAAAAAAATGGAATTAACTGAATTAAAAATGCAAATAATGATTTATTCTTACATATTATGTTTAATATATATTTTTATTATTACATCATTAGCATATTATTTAAACAAATATTCAGCAGATGTAATGATATTAAGTATAATAACATTTAGCACAATTGCGTTTTCTATAACACATATTATATTATATTTTATATATTTAACATTTAAATTAGCAGATGAATGTTTAGACAACCTATAAATTATTTAATAATTATAAAATTGAAAAATAATTTAATAGTCATCTTATATATTTATTAAAAATATGAAAGGAGAACTATTTTTTTTTAATAGTAATTACAATATACCTGAGGGATATAATAAGTTTAAGTCAGGTCATATAGGAATTAGTTTTGATAGAGATTTATCTCCAAAGAAAATATATGGTTTTGGACCAATAGATACAAAATTTTTAGATTCTGATAATTTTTCATCTATTGAAGGTATAGTTAAAGATGATACTAATTATTTCAAACAATATTTTTATGAATGTTCATCAAATAGTCCTTTATATAAAATAAATATATCATTTAATCCATCTAATAAAAATGATTTTTTTAAAACTAAATCTACCTATTCACATCCTTTAATAAGTGGAGCAACTTTTAAAGAAAACATAGATTCATTGGAGAAATACAATAATTGTATAACATTTTTAATTAATACAATTAAGCCAGTTATTGACAATGATATAGTTATAAATCTAACACAAATAGATCATGGTGGAGATGTAGGATGGTATCCTGGAGGTTATATTTATGGATTTATTGAAAAATATAAAAAATATGCAAAAATAGTCAAATCTTTTGAGTAATAAATTAATTTATAAATTAACAATATGTGTAAGTAGATAAGAGATAGTTAATATTATAACATATGATAGAATTAACGTCAAATAATAAATTTAATTGTAATATTTGTTTCGAAAATTTATTTGATAATGATGGACATTACAAATGTAGAAATTGCACATCTACATTATGTAATGATTGTTATGACTTATATGTTAATGAATATCAATATACATCATGTCCACAATGTAGAACTAATATAATTGAAATACCAATTAATGTTGTTAATAGAAATCCAAACTTAAATGTTGATATTGCTAATGTTCAAGATAGGCTTACTTTTAGTGAGAAATATATTTTAAATTTATTTATATTAATCCTTTTTATACCATGTTATTTTATTGGCACAGTTTTAACTGGTTATGATAAACTTCATGTAGGATACATAATTTTTAATTTTTTATTTGGAGTGCTAGTGATAATCTCATGTATATTTTTTTTATTTATTATATGCAGGATGTGTTTAGCCATATTAAATTTATAAATAATATTTAGTTAGTAGAATGAGATAAAATATAAAAATGTAATACTTTTTATTGGCAAATTGCTATCTTTATTTAAAAATGTAAAAGAATAATGGTGCTTGGTGGTAAACATGAGTTAGAATGTATACTAAAATAGATTAAAATTGAAAAATAGCTATAATAATTATTAATTTTTAAATTAATAATTAATGTTGGATCAATTTAGTAATGATCCAGCACCTTCTTATTCTGAGTGTATTTTGGACATAATTAGTTACATTTCTAATTATGAAGAATATAAATTTATGGAAAATAAAATTGCAATTTTATCAAAACATGTAAAGTTTTTTATTGAAAGAATACCTCATGATAAATTAGGGTCTTATACAGGATGGATAATGTTTGGAAAACAAAAATATGCCGGTGATTTTATGGAATATTATGGAAATATAAGGAAGAGGTTTAAAAAGTTAAAAAATGTAATACTTTTTATTGGTAAATTAATTGTTTTACAAAAAAAAGTGATAGAAAAACTATATCTACCTGGTGGTAAACATGAATTAAAATGTGCTGAAAAATATAGTGACGTATTACAAGGTGTAATATCAAATACAAACAATCCATTAAATGACTGATTTTAATTTATTAAATATTTCTTATATTTAAGCATAAAGTTATATTAAATATAAAAAATTTATGATATGTAATATTTGTTTGGCAAAATATAGAAGTTTAAAAAAATGTACAAAATGTAATTTTAGTTTTTGTAATAATTGTTTATATAGATATGTTATTAAATATAACAAAAAAATTTGTCCTCAATGCAAAGACAATAGTTCTATAAGTGGTTACATTGAATCTTATAAATTATATGAAAGTAAATTAAATTTTATTAAAAAAATAATATTTATTGTATTGTTTCCTATTTTGTATCTTTTTTTTATTTACTTTATAGGGAATTATATTCTTTTAAAACGATATAAAATAAATGCGTCATTATATTTCTCTATTCTATATGGACTTTTTTTACAGACTCTATTTGTTGCATTTACCTTTGCCACAGGATTAATTTTTCCTGTATTTGCAAATTATTTTTTAAATAAAATTACAAATGGCTAGATAAGACTTTAATTACTTTTGATTCTTCTTTCTCACCTAAAAATTTTGTAACTTTTTGCATATTTTCATCAGCCATAAATTTACCTAATGTTTCAGTTTCAATATCATAAAGTAATACCGCAATACGATTTTCAACACTTGCATGTCTGAAAATTCTAGTTTTGCTTTCATCACAAAAGTCACTTCTTGTCACAGGCATTTCTCCATCAAATCCAGATATTGTTTTTGATGTTCCATGTTCTTTAAATCCTCTTATCCATCTATCAGAATCCTCTACATCCATATAACAAAACATATTTTCTTTTTTACTAGATAACTCAGGAATCATTTCTTTCATTTCATATGGAGGATTTACTTCCCAGCCAAAGTCAGATGTCATATTTTTCATTGCAATATCTTCAGTCATAAAAGATTCCAATGCTGGTGCATCTACATCAAAACAAGTAATAGCTACTAAATTCGGTAATTCTATATCTCTCCAAACTTCAGTCTTTGACTCATCTACAAACTCATTTCTAGCTTTTTGAGGGGAATAAATTTTTCCATCCAATGATAAATTTTTACTGTCTGCATGTTGAGAAAATATATCAAACCATTTATCATAATCTTTTACATCTCCTGTTAGAATTAGGTCTGGATTAACTTTACCTAATTGCTTAGCAACATCATTATAATTAATAATATGATACTTTTCCGCTATTTTTCCATCACGTATAACTTTTCTTACATTTGCAGATGTTTTTATTAATGTATTTGTTTCCTTCCAAATAAATTCCCATTTAACTGTGAAATACACTGTATCTCCTACTTCAGCCCAATTTTCGGGCTCAAATTTTTTAGTAATAATTTTTCTATTCATTTCATCCATAAACTTAACAAACCCATCCTTACCTTTTATTTCATCTCCTCCATCTATCAAACCACTCCAAATCTTTCCATAAAATTCATCGTGACACATGTCCACGTAACCTTGAGGATTACCATTCATAAATTCATTTAAAGCACTTTTTACTATATTTGTATTCTTGTTACCCATATATAATATAAATTCTTTACTTTTAAGTATAAAATATTTTCAAAAAACGACATAAATAAGATTGAAAATAAAGCTAATTATAATAGTTAATAATATAATAAAATATGGCTACATCGCAAGCTACAAATATTAATTGCATATTTAAACCTAATAGTAATGAAGAATTGCAAAGTGCAGTAAATTTATGGTGTAAGGATAGAGGTAATGCAATATTAGAATATGGTTATATCTCAACTTGGGATACAAATAAAATTAACAATATGATTGGGCTATTTTATGACAAAACGGATTTTAATGATGACATATCTTTATGGGATGTAAGTAATGTCACTGATATGGAAAGTATGTTTAAGGACGCTAAATGTTTTAATCAATCGATAAGTAATTGGAATGTAGGTAATGTTAAAGATATGGAAAGTATGTTTTGTAATGCGAAATCATTTGACCAACCATTAAATAATTGGAATGTAAGTAATGTAGTAAATATGAGTTACATGTTTCGTTTAGCTACTTCATTTAATCAACCTTTAAATAATTGGGATATAAGTAATGTAAGATATATGAATGGCATGTTTGCAAATACAATTTTCTATAATGAATCAGTCAAAAATTGGAATCTAAGTAAAGTATATAAAATACATATAAACAAAAATAATAATGTAAGCAATGAATATGCTAATAAAGTTATAAAACATCATATTATTAATGAAAACGATGTAAATATATTAAATGATAATCCTATTTTATCATTACCAAACGACCTTATATTAAATATATTAAAATATACTACAATTAAGGAATTGATATTATTTAGCAAGTTATCAATAGATGACCCAAATAATATTATATGGGAAAAATTTGCTATTAAAAATAATATATCTCCTCCTAAAAAAAAAGGCCGTAAATATAAAACATGGAAAGATGTAGTTTTAAAAAATAAAAAGCAAATTTGTCTTAACTGTTTTGATTATTATGGATCAGAATTATTAAGTGTCAAATTTTATAATATAAATGTCTGTCAAAAATGTTACAATTTAGAAAGATTTAAAATGGTTCCGTTGTTTGAAGAAATTAATAGATTTAAACCACGTTGTAAAAAAGATTTGCAAGATGCTTTAGATCTTTTCTTTAAAGATAAAATAACTGCAATATATAGATACGGTCATATCTCAAAATGGAATACAAAATATATTATTGACATGTCTGAATTATTTATGAATAAAAAAAAATTTAATGAAGATATATCTTTATGGAATGTTAGTAGTGTTACTGACATGAATAAAATGTTTTATAAATCAGAATCATTTAATCAATCAATAGAAAAATGGGATGTTAGTAGTATTACTGATATGAGCTATATGTTTTGTAATGCAATATCATTTAATAAGCCATTAAATAATTGGAATATTAGTAAAGTAAAAAATGTCAATGCAATGTTTTATCATGCAAAATTGTTTAATCAATCATTAGATAATTGGGATGTCAGCAAGGTTATAAATATGAGTGGTATGTTTTATCATGCAAAGTCATTTAATCACAATATAAATGATTGGAATGTTATAAATGTTAATAATATGATGAATATGTTTAGAGAAGCATACTCTTTTAACCAACCATTAAATAATTGGGATGTTAGAAATGTTAAAGATATGAGTAGTATGTTCTCATATGCTAAGGAATTTAACCAACCTTTAGATAAATGGGATATTAGTGGTTTTGCTGATATTAAAAATATATTTTGTGGATCTAATTCATTTCGCCTAAAGAAAACAGGCAACTTAATTAAAATTATAAATGTGTAAAGTCATATTATATTTATATATAAATTTATATTATAAGCGAATTTTTTTAGTTTTTTGAACTAATTTATTTACGTCCCAATCAGAGAAATTTTTATCTTCATTTCTTGTATTTGTTAACATTTCATACATATTGTGCACATTTGATGTATCCCAATTATTAAGAGATTGATTAAATGACAAAGCGTTATAAAACATATAATCCATATTAATTACATTATTAATAATCCAATTATTTAATGGTCTATTAAATTCCTTAGCATATGAGAACATATCATTCATATCAATAACATTACTTACATTCCAATCACTTAATTCCTGATCAAATTCTATTGCATAAGAAAACATACTAGACATATCTCTAACATTTGAAACATTCCATTTATTTAGTGGCTGATTAAAGGAAGTAGCACGACTAAACATAAACGACATATTATTTACATTTGAAACATTCCATTCAATAATTGACCCATTAAAATGATAAGCTCCATAAAACATTCCATACATATTCCTTACATTTCTAACATCCCATTTTTCTAAAGAACGATTAAAATTTTCTGCATTCATAAACATACAACTCATGTCAGTTACATTACTTACATTCCAATTAGATATATCTTCATTAAACTCACAATTTTGAAATAACTTACTCATATCTGTAATATTTTTTGTATTCCATGTTGATATATGACCATATTTTATAAATACATCTAGCCAAAAATGTATATCATATTCTGAATCAGATGGCTTTAAACACCATAATTTTACTGCTTTTCTTAATTCATCATTATTTTTTGGAGTAAATGTATTCATACAAATTATATATAGTTTATTTTTTAAATTATTATAAAATATTTTTCAATTTTTCTTACAATTCATTGATTGAATTTTTGATTATTTCAATAGTTTCTTACAATTCATTGATTGAATTTTTGATTATTTCAATACTTTCTTCCATTTGTCTATTATCTATTGTAAGTGGAGGACACATA
>MDSY01117832.1_pt1 | contig 10350 bp, 7 predicted proteins | sample 811131 | NCBI WGS metagenome assembly MDSY01 (sample SAMN05326643, study PRJNA326480) | marine metagenome | isolation source: seawater | place: Atlantic Ocean: South West | collected 2010
GGGAGAAGCACGGTCAGGACAGGCGATCGATCTGGGGCGACGGGCGGTCGGCGGGGAAAGCGGGGCGAAATATTTCTGCGTCCCGGGTCGATCGCAAAGGAAACGAAGCCTTGGCTCGGTGAATCTCGTGTTTAACGTACCGTCAGACCAGATCCGACGTCCACGTTCAGGGTGGGGTCCATCACGGGATCGGCATCGCCTCCGATGTGAGCATCTTCGTCTGTCGAGTATCCAGCATCGCTCATGATGGAGACGGTGGGCAGAGAAAAAAGAAGTTTGTCCTCCTGTTAACGCGAAACGCGGATCGTCACGCGCACGGGCTTCGCTCTGTCACTTGCTCGACGAACGCGTAAGGTCGTTCGAGTAGACGCGGAGGTTGTTCGTAGGTGTTCGGCGTGCCCACGCCGGCGTAAAAGGGCGTCGGGCGGAACGTAAACCTCGCTTTATTGTGGCTTTTGCAGTCAAAAAAGCTGCTGAATCAGCTGGAGATCACAGGGTTTGCGGCTGGCTGTGGAAATCTGTCTCTCGTTATCCACCTCCTTCCCCTTGCACCGCCAGAACCACCGACGCATTCCACGTGAACGAACGGTCGTTTGGACTTGTCGTGGAAGTACACGCGCGGACAATCTCCACGAAACACTCGCATCGCCCTCGTGTACACTCGCCTCCGTTATCTGATTCTCGATAACCAGATTGGAAGCAAAAAGCACGACGATCGGATAAATTAACGACGTCAAAAGATGGCGGTCCGACGACGGGCGGGCAGCGCTCGTAAGATGATGGCGTTCAGCCGCATCGCGACGTGTCACACCGAGGAGGAGTACGCGAAGGTTTTCAGAAAAGCGGGGGAGAAAGACTTAGTGCTGGTGGAATTCGTCGCGGGTTGGTCCACATCGTCCAAAAACATGGCGCCGTACCTCAACACTTTGGCCAAATCCCCAGAGTACAAAAAGGTGCACTTCGTGCGCGTCGACATGGAAGCGCTCCGGTCGGTGGCGGAGAAGGCGAATGTCAAAGCGTTACCCACGTACCAACTTTACAGGAACGGTGAGAAACTCGAGGAGATGTCCGGTGCGATGCCCGCGAAACTGGTCGCGATGCTGAAGGTGCACCACATCAAGGACAAAAAGTCCGGGCCCGGCAAGCTCATCGGTTTGGTCGCCGGCATTTTGCTCGGGATCTTCGGGTTACTCAAGCTGAAGGACCAGATCGAGGAGTGGGAGGCGGAGGAAGAGGAACGCGCGGCGATCGCGGAGGCGGAAGATGAAGCACGGCGATTGGCGGAGGAGGAGGCGAAGGAACGCGCGCGACAAGCTCGGTTGAGGGCGCAGCAGACGTCCAACAAAGCGTAGCCGACGACGTCCGGATGATAATAAACGAATTAATACACGCACGGTTGTTTGGTGTACGATTTTAATACAACGCAAAGCGATACGATACGATACTCACATAGCTATCACATCCCAAACTGATCAAACGCGGGGTGGTGTTGCGTTTTTGGTTTTTCCGGTTCTTTCTGCACCGCAGCGCCACCGCCGGAGAACAACCCGTCGTCGAGCCCTCCGCCTTCCATTTGCGGCATCATTCTCGGGTTTCCTCCCATCTGCATCCCCCCGTTCCCCATTTGCATCCCGAACTGCTGCGTAGGCATCATCCCTCGCATCCCTTGCATCCCCTGCATCCCTCCGCCCATCATCCCAGGCATTCCTTGCATGCCGCCTTGCACGCCTTGTTGCTGCATCATCATCTGTTGCTGAACTTGTTGAGGGTTCATTCCCGGCCGTTGCTGGAAATCATTCATGTGTTGCCCTCCCTGCATCCCACCCTGCATTCCAGGCATGCCCATCCCCAGCTGCACGCCAAAGTTTTGTTGCTGCGGTACTTGACCGCCCATCGACATGCCTTGTTGAGGCATCATGCCCACTCCTCCCATCATCCCCCCACCCATTCCGGAGGGCGGAGTGTCGAACATACTCAATATGTCGTTTTTCGATATCTCAGGCTGCGCAGCTGGAGCCGCGGGCGCGTCGGAGAAGGCGCCCCAGCCTTCGTCGACGGCGGGCGCAGGCGCCGGCGCCGGCGCCGCTTGTTCCGCGCCAAACGCCGCGAAGTTCCAATTCGTTGAGGCAGGCACAGCCGCTTGCGTTGGTACACTGGTGCCGAAATCAGCGAAGTTACCGTTCGTGGGCGCTGGCGTGACTGCCGCGGAGGCGAACGCGCCGAAGCCGTCGTCGACGGGCGCCGCTGGAGCCGCGACGGGCGCGGAAACGTCGAGCATATCGAAAAGTCCCCCGTTTTGAGGTGCGGCCGCGGGCGCTGGAGCCACAGCGGGAACCGCGAACTGCGCTGGGGCATGTTGTCGAGGCGCAGCAGCAGCGCCATCGCCGTTCCCATCCCCGGGAACCGGGCCCGCCGCGTTTCGGTCAACAAACTCTTTGCGTTCGTATTTTTTTCGTATAAACTTGTCCACCACTGGGAGGTCGCTGCTCATCGGTTTCGCGCTCTTGGGAAGGTTCGCTTCCCAGTACGCGTTCGCCCTGTTGTTTCCCATACGCTCCAGCTTCACAACTTGTTCGTCGCTCCACCGGTCAAGCTGCGTGGATCGCACGAACGAAATGTGCACGCCCAAGCTCCGGTGTATGCCGCTGCAGTTGGTGCAGATGAAGATGCCGAGGTTGACACTGGCCCAACGAGGTAGCCGCATCGGGCAGTCCGCGCATACCAAGTTCTCGGGGCGCTTCAAACACAGGTTCAAACGCTTCACGAGCGCCTTCTGCGCGCGATCGTCCGCCATGACGCTCGAGAGGCGGCTGTGAGCAGACGCCCCACGAGAGGCGCGCCAGATCGTGCCAACTCCAAATCGAACCATCGGAACACAAACCACCTCGATGTGATTCGAAGCAATTTTTTGGCCGATACCATCCAAAGCGAAGAGGACACACGCCATGAAAAATGATCGGAGAGTTATGACCCACCGATTTCGACATATAACGAATCTCGAGTTATAACTCGTCAATTCCCGACCAATCTCCGTCTTTTGGAGATTCTTTTGAGTTTATCGCCAGTATGGCAATTTCTAGGGTTGCCCTTGCATCGCCCACTTCACCGAGCGCGCGGCGCAAGGTCGGTTTGCGCACTGCGCCCCCGGAGTTCGGCGCGGAGGAAGTCAAGCTACGGGTCGTGAGGCGGACGTTTGCCTTTCCTGCGACGTCGGTGACGCGACGTGATCGCCCGGTTGGGTCTAATTTTTTAGGGGTGACGTTAGACAGGAGAGCTAGATGAGCGCGACGGTTTCTTCACCGCTCGTGAAAGCGGACGGGTCTGGTGACTGGCTCGCGGATATCTTCGACGTGATGGACGGCGAGGCGATCCCGGGGATGGAGGTGGTGGACGATTTGGTGTTGAAGGATGAGGTGTTCTTCACGCTGGAGGCGCAAGGCGAGGTTGGAGCCGTGGACGTGATAGAATGTGGTGTTTCTTCCAGCGACGTGGGTAGCAAGAAACGCGGACGCGAGGCACAAAACCCCACCGGTTTTCCCGAAAACGGGTCGAACGGGAAGATGAAAAAGAGCCAACGCGAAAAGCGACGCCGGGATGCGCTGAACGACCACTTCATGGGTCTCAGTGTGTTGCTCGAGCCGGGGTCGACAGAGGCGCTGAAAACAGATAAGGCGACCATCGTCACCGAGGCGGCGAAGGTGATCAAAGCGTTGCGAACGCAGCTGCAGCAAAAATCAGATTCCCTGAGAGAAGTCACTGAGAACAACTCTGCGCTGACGAAAGAACGGGAAAGCATCTTGCAGGACAAACACAAGCTGGAACACCAACTGGCGTGCTTTATGTCCTCCATGCCGTTTGCGAGCCCGATGATAGCGGGGCCGTACCAGCAACACCCTGGTTCTGGAGCGCCCGGACAACCCGGCACGATGCTCAAGCCAGGCCAACCCGCGATGCCCAATATGATGTTCGCGTTCCCGCCCCTGATTGTGCAGACCACCACCGCGGACGAAGACGCAAAGCTCAGAGCGCCCGTGGCGTAATATACAGAATGTGCATGATTTTGAAATACGAAACGACACGCATCACCTTATCTTTTTGTCACTCGAACATCGAACACTAGGGGGGCTAGTTTCTAGCCTTTTAACACCTTGAGATTGATACCTGACTCATTTTTTTGAGTTAGCTACTTCTTCCCACGTGTTAGTTATCCCAGTGCGTTTTCACCTAATCATTTCATGTCGTATCGAGTGTTCTTACAAGTGACCTATTCTTATGTAGCAGCGGTGATAGATTCGTTTCGGCACTAGAGTCACGCTTATCGCCCTTCCCGGGACATCTAGCTCGTGAACTTCCCCGCGAGCACCGCTACGGCGCCCATGAGACACGCCAGCGGGTGTTCGCACACCCACTCGTATATAAGCGGCGTGAGCTTCGCGAATGCGCTAATCAACAGCCCTATGACGAGACCCACCCCCACCAGAAAGTGCGGGGCCCAGTCAGGCAAATCACGGCCCCCGATGAACGTCCCTGTTGGTGAGGGGCACCACACCTCTTCCTTTGAAATCCCTAAGCCCTGAATCGAAAACTGCAACGTAGGTAACACCTCGGCGCACAGCGAGGTTTCGTTGACCAACATGCTTTCCATCATGTTGCGCGTTTTCGAGGAAAACTCGGGGTCGATGAACGACGTGCCAAGAATCGCAAACGCGGGGGCGGTGAGGTTGATGTCCGTGTACGCGGAGGTTACCCCGTCATTCACGTCGTCGAGGCCGTTTAATAAACTCAGCCTCCTCCTCGATTCGTCAATAAGCGCTTGAAGCTTCGCGCTTTGCGCCAGCGCCTCCGCGGTTCGCCGCGCGCACTTCTCTTCGTGTCTTTCGAACATCTTGTCGTTCTCCTCGACTTCGTGGCAGTGATTCAACACGTTATTTTGCATCCCAGCATCTTGTCTGTCGGGGTCGCACAGATTTGCGTTTTGTTTCCGCTTCGCCTCCAGCTTGGCGATCAACTCTTCGAGCGCCGCGATTGAATCCTCGAGCTCATCCATAGCGGCGGTGAGGCCTCCAAGGTCCACTGTCAAGTCCGCGGAGGACACCCCTCCGTCGTCTCCAAGAAGCTCGCTCGCGGTGTCTCTGATTTTCGACAGAGAGGATTGCACGTCCGAGAGTTTGTTCTTCTTCCCGGCCCGCGCCCTTCTGCGTTCTTCGCGTTTTTGTTTCTGCGTCTTGCCCGATTCGAACCACCCGCCCCCGTCCGAATCAGACTTCAGCGTCACCTCTCCGTCCGACCCGCACGTGAACGAGTCCGCGGTGACTGGTTCAGTCGCAGAGGGTGCTGCACACCCGCAGTCGTCCCCGCCATTGTCCATGCTTCTCTGCAGTTTCTTCAGCGCGGCGAGCTGGTCTCGAAGATCCGCGAGGCCAGAGTCGATCTTCGCAGCATCTCCGGCGCACTTCTCGCCCCACTCCCTGCTCACCTCCCTGGTGCACACCGTGCGTGTTTTCTTGCCCACGGGCTTGCACATCCGCCCACGCGCTTTGCGGCACGCCCTGTGCTCCAAGCGAAGCTGCTCGCACAGCTCGTATTTGTACCCGCAGATTATGTCGTGCACCCCAGTGAAGTTGTTGTGCGGGCACACGTCTCTTGGCTTGTATCCCGTGCAAGGCACGCATTCGTAATCAGGGCACTGCGCCCACGTGTCCGGTGCGTCCGGAATGTCCACCTCGGACGCGCGATGGCGGTTACCGAAACCGCCCATGATATTCTCGCCCAGTGCGGTCGATGCGCCTGCGGAGCGTGGGAGGGGGAGGTCAGATACGCGCTCCAAGCGTCGTGTGGACGAGAAAAACAAGAAAGCCATTGAGGCGGGGGCGAAGATCGCGCGAAAACGAGAAGCGAAGAGAGGAACGGGAGTCGCACCTGACAAGGCGACGAGTGCTAATAGCACCGTGCGTTTTGAGCGCGCCATCGTCGCGGCGGGATCTACGCAGTCGGCCGCGCGACACGCGCAATGGCGAGACGCGGGTGTTTAGTGACTACTCCTTGTTTTTCGTTTATATGACACTTTCGACGGTCTGTGACTAAAGAGTCGAACGAAAAAAAACACGCAAAATCCACCGCTCTTTTCTCGGAAGACGGCACAATTCTGAATTCATTGTTGGGCCGCGGGCGGGCAGAACAGGAGGCGTCCGCGATGGCCGAGGATAACCTCGCCTCGGGTTGGGGCGAAGATAGCACCGTGATGACTGAACAATCGACAGCAGGGGAAGGTTTGGGAGATTTTTCCATGGACGAGCTGGTCGCTGCGGGTGTGCCAGTGCCACACAATTTCGCCGAAGCGTACGATGGTTTCGATATGGAGGACGATTCCTTGAGCTCATCCACGGTGGGTATCTCAAAGAAGCAATGGGCTATTCTCATCGTGATGCATCTTCCTCTTGTCGTGCTGTGGATGTACGCCATTCTGGGGGTGTTCGAGCGTGCATCCATCGCGGTCCGGTGGTTCAGCAAGATGTGCGGGTTCACCACGTCCGAGGAGGCTTTCGAAGATGACGACATGGAGACGCGAAGGTTGGTCGCGGGGGAGTATCAACACCCCGGGGGTCGACGCACAGCGCGTCCGTTACCGGACGAGCTTCCGTACGTGTGCGTACAGCTGCCGATGTACAACGACCCTTCCGTAGCTCGCAGGGTCATCGACGCCGCGTGTTTGCTACGCTGGCCGCGAGATCTGTTGGAGATTCAGGTGCTGGACGACAGCGACGACGCGCGGTGCAAGCAAATTGTGGACACGTGCGCGGCGACGTGGAGGGAGCGGGGTTTGATGTGCAACGTGGTCCGTCGGACGCACAGGCGGGGGTTCAAGTCAGGCGCGCTGGAAGCCGGCCGCAAGAAAACAGCCGCGGATTTAATAACCGTGTTTGATTCAGATTTCGTGCCCCCTGCGGATTACCTGGAACGCGTGGTGCCTCACTTTTACGGAAACGACGGCAGGCCGGTGGACGACATGGCGATGGTCCAAGCTCGGTGGGGTTTCCTGAACTACGACGATTCCGTGTTAACCATGGCGCAATCGATGAGGCTTGAAGCGCACAGAGCAGCGGGAGGGGCTTTGTTGTCGAAAGCCGTGGGGTGCGTCGTCGCAGCGGGTGCGGGCGCGACGTGGAGCGCGCGCGCCGTGACCGCTGCCGGCGGGTGGGACGCCACTGCGTTGTTGGAGAGCACGGACTTAGCCCTACGCGCGTACTGCGTCGGGTACAAATCAAAGTTCTTAGCGCACACCACCGTTCTAACTGAACTTCCAGGAACGTTCGCGGCGTACAAAGGCCAGCAAGAGCGGTGGGCGCAGGGGTGGGCGCAGATGATGAAGCGACACGCCCTCCCCGTGCTTCAAATGCACGGCCGGCCGTTGTGGCAGCGCTTGTATTTATTCTCCGCGGTTGTGCGTGAATCAATGTGGCCCGTCGCGTTTACTTGGATGCTGGTGTTACCGGTGTTGATTCGTAAAGGACACGGGTGGTGGCTGGGCGCTGAAAATATCATGCCGCGCGCCGCCGCGCTGTTTCTATACGCCGCGCCGCCGGCGTTGCTGTTCGCCGCGGACGCCGTGTCCGCGGCGGCGCTTCCCCCCGCGCCTCCACTGCTCATGAAACGAGGCCATGTCGCTGCGTTACGGTTGCTGTGGCTCATCCCACACATCATCGTGCAGACGGGCATGGTCGTCGCGCACGCCGCCGCGTTCACCCTTGGTGTGGTGTCGCCGCGCGTGGAGTTTTCGCGCACCCCGAAAGCCGGCGGCGGCGAGTTTTACCGGGTCGATTTGGAGAGATCCGCGGTCGCGTCAGAGCCTTCTGTTATCGTAAGTACGTCGAATGACCCACCACCAGTTGAAGGGTCGAACAGTGGACCCACGACGCCGACGAAGCGCCGCGACGGAGCCACCTCTGGACACGAATTCGAAACCAACATCACCGCTTGCGGAATCCGGGACCGCGGCGCGTTACCTTCGATTCCTGGTACGCCCCCAAGGCCAGTGGCGAATACAGATTCCGAGGGCCAAGGTGATCGCCTCAATACCGATAACGCAGGCCCTAGCACGAGTTCTGAAAATCTAAACGGTTCGCATTTCATCCCGGCGGGCGGCGCGGAACGCACTGCGGAAAACGCGTCGCGCCGGTGGACTTGGTTCGCCATGGAACTCACCGTCACCGCGGCGGTGTTTCGCCTTTCCTTCGCCGCGGCTGCGACGGACGGGTGGCACGAACCCGCCGTGATATGTATCTTCATCGCAACCTGTATCCTTCACGTGGCGTGCAAGAACTGGGACGACAAGTGGGGCAGAGCGCGCCGGTCGCGATCGCCACGGGCGCGGGACGCAGACGGCGAGACATTGTTGGAACCCGGCGCGGGAAGCGACAGCTACGGAGGTCTGGACGGCGACGGACACAGCACGATGCGGGGGGGGGTGTATGACCACGTCAGACGAAGGCAAGCGTCTGCTGATGGGGAATTTGGAAACAACGCTGGTTTCCACGACACAAATTCGCGCGACCCCACGACGCGCGCGGCGATTCGCCAGTACAAGCGGTACCGCGCCAAGGATTTTGACTTAGACAACATCTCCGTTCGGAGCGCGGACTCGGATGCGTACAGCGCAGGTGTGTCTGCGTTCGGGGGAAGAAACGGCCGGAACGGCGCGATAGGCGAGGGGAGCGAGTACGGGGAATCGGAAGCGGGGTATTCGGAAACCACGGCGCGGAGCGAATTAAGCGCCGCCGTATTTGCGCACCCGCCCCCAGTGCTGCTCACCGCCGCGCAGCTCCAAACGCACTACGCCGCACCGCCCGGGTCAACGCGAGGACCGTCACGAGCGCCGTCAGAATATTAAGAATAGCAACGTGTGGTTTAATGTTTTACACTCATCAATACATGACATGCTACGCTACTACTTCAAAGGTATGCTACATGTAGTCTCTATCTAGACGCGAATACAAATTCCTATCCCCTCCGCCCTCCGCCGTCGCTCCTCACGGCGGCAGTATACTCTCCCTTCTCCTCACTCTCGCGAAATGCATGCTTTTGAGCATGGCGTTGATTTCGGAATAAACTGACAGGGCCGTTGACCGCGGTCGTTCCTCCTCCTGGTGTTCCTCATCCTTCTCTTCGCCGTCGTACGTTTCGTAGTTTTCATCCAACTGTGGCAAAGGTTTTTTGGTTTTTCCGTCTCGCGTTGAATCTCGTCCAGCGGTTCCCACGCCGTCCCCGTCGTTCGCCCTCGCACGGTTCGCCGCGTCCCCCGTGTTCAAACGCTTCACCGCGCGGTTCAGCTCAAGCACCTCGGGGTCGTTTTCCTTCGGAGCATCCACGGACGCGCGCTTCCGAGAACTGCGACGCATCGCTGAGATTTACTTACGCCCACGTTGTCCCTCCCAAATCTCACGCACCCAGAACTCGGAGAAGTCACGCGCCGGGCTCGCGACGCACGCGGGCGCGTCACGTCGTGAGCCGCAGGGAAGTTTCGGAAGCCGCACGCACTGCTCCGACGAGCTGCGCGGCGTCTTCTGGCTGGGGCGCGGGCGGCGAGACGCCCGAGTCCGTTTTCGAACTGATTTGGAGTTGAGACGACTTCCACTTTCGCCGCAAGTTTTGGGCGCTTGCTTTTGGCAAACAATCGTCGGCGGCGCAACTCTTTGCCCCCCTCACTCCGCACACCATGGGCATGACGACTGCGAGTAAGCCCACGGGCAAGAAGATGCCTTTCGGCACGACGAAAGGCGCTTTCGGCAAGGAAGGCAAAGGGGCGAAGGGGAGTAAGGGAGGCAAGCCTCTCGCGAAAATGGTACGCACCCGGAAACACGTCGTTTCGTTCTTACCGAATCTCTCTCACTTGTTCTCTCTCCACACACCACGTGCTGACGTCCAACGTCCAAACACCCACACACAGGATTGCGGCCAGGAGCGCACGAAACGAGGTGGCGAAGCGGTGTTCGATGACGCCGTGCGCCGGGACTGGGTGACGGGTTATAGCAAACGCAAAACGCAGAGGCGAAAATACGCGGTGAAGCAGGCTGAGGAAAAAGCGCGCAAGGAACGGTTGCAGGAGCGCAAAGAACGCCGCGAGGAGATGAAACACAAACTCGGATTGGACCAGCCTGAGGAGCCGGCGGAGGAAGTGGTGGGGACGGTGGAGACGGAAACCACGGAGTACGGGAACGGGGTTGTCGTGACGGTAGAGGGACTGGATTGAGAGGAATAAATTATGCGAGCGCGACGACATTGACAGGATGCGCGACGACATTGACAGGATGCGACGCGACACATGTAAAACAGCTATTATACCTACACCTATAA
>MDSY01003853.1_pt1 | contig 10349 bp, 10 predicted proteins | sample 811131 | NCBI WGS metagenome assembly MDSY01 (sample SAMN05326643, study PRJNA326480) | marine metagenome | isolation source: seawater | place: Atlantic Ocean: South West | collected 2010
CTTCTAGATCTTTTTCAACAAAAGTAACTTTTTTAGCATTTCTTGAAAGGCACTCTATTCCAAAAGATCCAGTTCCAGAATATAAATCAAGTATCTCAGAATTATTTATTTCAACATTTATTAAGTTGGAGTGTGCAATTATATTAAAAATGCTCTCTCTAACCATGTCTTTAAGCGGTCGTGTCTTTGAAGCCCCTAAAAAAGATAATTTTTTTCCTTTCAAATTTCCACTTATTATTCTCATAATTTTTAAATCACTCTCCAGCCGATATCTTTTCTGAAAAAACCTTTTTTCCAATTGATGGTCTTAATTGTTTTTAAAATCCTTTCTCTAATTTTAAGAAATTGTAGACCTAAAGCTGTTATATTTAAAACCCTACCACCATTTGAAACTAACATATTATCCTTCATGTCTGTTCCTGCGTGAAAAATAAAATTATTTTTAGATGATTTAATTTTTTCTAAGTTCACGATCCTCTCTCCTTTTTTATATTTTCCAGGATAACCTTTTGAGCACAAAACTATAGTCATGCATTTTTCTTTTTTCCATTTAATGTTAATTTTATTTAAGGAGTTGTTTAACGATGCATTAATAATTTTAATTAAATCAGTCTCTAGCCTTGGGAGTATTACTTGACATTCTGGGTCTCCCATTCTTATGTTATATTCAATTAAGTAGGGCTCATTATTTTTGATCATCAAACCAGCATACAAAAAGCCTGTAAATGGTTTTTTTTTATCTTTTAATGCTTTAAGCGTTGGCTTGATAATCTTATTAATAACTTTATTTTCAATTTTATTATCAATAATTGGAGCTGGTGAATAAGCACCCATACCACCAGTATTTAATCCAGTTTCTTTTTCTCCAACTTTTTTATGATCTTGTGCCGATCCCATAAAGGAAAAGTTTTTCTCATCAACTATTACAAAATAACTTGCTTCTTCCCCTTCCAAAAATTCTTCTAATATAAGTTTTCTTGAACTTGTAAACTTCCCTTTTAATATTTCTTTAGAAAATTTAATCACTTCATTGTTGGTTTTACAAATTACAACCCCTTTACCAGCAGCCAAGCCATCGGCTTTTACGACTATGGGTGTTTTATTTACTTTTAGAAAACTATTTACTTCTTTCATGTTTTTACACAACTTATAATCAGCTGTAGGAATCTTGTTTCTTTTACAAATAGATTTCATAAAAGATTTTGAACCTTCAAGTTTTGAAGCATATTTACTCGGCCCAAAAACTTTTATTTTATTTTTTTTTAAGAAATCAACAATTCCATTTACCAAAGGTTGTTCCGGACCAACTATAACTAAATCAATTTTGAATTGTTTAATTATACGTAATAGTAAGTTAAAATTTAAAAAATCAATTTTAATATTTTTAGCTATAGAAGAGGTTCCCGCATTACCAGGTATACAAAAAATTCTTTTATTTTTTGTAGATTGATTTATTTTTTTACAAATTGCGTGTTCTCTACCGCCGCTTCCAATTATAGCAATATTCATATGAAAAATTTTATTATATATATATAATCATATATGAATAAAATTAAAGCAAAACTAAAATATAAACCAAACTCTTTTGAAATAATTGAAGATGGAGACCACGTAGTTTGCTCAATTTCAAAAAAATTAATACCAATTAATAAGCTTAACTATTGGAATGTGGAGTTACAAGAGGCTTACTTTTCGCCCGAAGAGGTGAAAATTAGATACGAAACACTTAAAAAAAAATAATCTATTATTTCCACCTATTGTGTGTCCAAATCCATTGCGACGGGTTGCGTAAAATCATTTGTTCAATAATTTTATTTATACTTAAAGATATGTTGATTTTATTTTTCTCAGTATTATCTCTGTTTGGTATATTTATAGGCTCTAAAATTTCCATATCAAAGTTGTTGTTTATGTTTCTTGAAATATATATGGGCACTATTTCACAATCATATTTTAACGCCAACTGAGCAGGTAAAGTAGTTGTAAATGCTTCATAGTTAAAAAAAGAAATTTTCTTTCCCTCACTAACTCTTTGATCGACCATAAGGGCAATGTTACAGTCATTATTAATAAATGTAATAGCTTCTCTAATACCTGAGATACCTTTTTTAATTTGATTTTGGCATATATATTTTTTCCTTAAATATTCCATATAAGGATTTATAAAAAAATTATTTAAAGGCCTATAAATAGTTGCAAGGTTTACTTTGGCCTTTGTGAGTTCCATTGACATCATTTCAAAGTTTGCAAAATGACCAGACACAAATATTAAAGGTTTATTTTTCTTTAACAAATTATTTAAAATTTCTAGTCCTTTAATTTGAGTTTTTATACTTTCAGATTTTGTATTCCTAAATTTTTTTAAAAAAATATATTCAACAAACGTCATTCCATAGTTAGACCACATTTTTTTTACTATAGTTTTATTTTGCATGTCATTATTTTTAGGAAAAACTCGTCTTAAATTAGAATAAGTAATTTTTTTTGATTTAAAATACGGACCAAGTTTATTAAATATACATGAGAAAAAAGCCCTACTATTTGTTAATCCTAAAACTTTAATAATAAAAAAAAAAGCAAAAACGAATATAGCTTCAATAAAATATTTTACGTTCTTCATAATATTTTGGTTAATTCTTTAATAAAATCTCTTTCTTTTACAATTTCTACTCCAATAGATAAAGTATCAATTTTACTAAACCCCAGGTGTTTGATTCTAAAGTAATCTTTTTCTGTAGTAAGTAAACTTAATTTATTTTTTTTTGCTTTTTTAATAAGTGCGTCCAATTCATTTTTTGAGTAAAGGTAATGGTCTGGATAAGCTATTTTTGCTTTTACATTTAATTTATATTTTTTTAAAAGAGAAAAAAAATTCTCTGGGTTACCAATGCCCGCAAAAGCTAATATTTTTTTATTCTTAAATTTTTTAATGTTAATTGGCTTGTAATAAGAATAAAATATTTTAAATTTTTTTGATATAAGATTTAATTTTTTTTCAAATTCTTTATTTTTTTTCCCATTAATCACAATAATATCTGATCTTTTGACTGAATTTATATTTTCTCTTAAAGGCCCCGATGGAATAGTGTATCCATTTCCGAGTAGTTGATTTTCATTGAAGCATAAGATGTTTAAATTTTTAAATAATGAGTTATCTTGGAACCCATCATCTAATATTGCTAGTTTAAAGTTTTTACTAACAGCTTTTTTTACTGCAATAGCTCTGGTACTTGCGACAAAGAGATTATTTGATTTGTTCTTAATAAGCCTAATTTCATCTTGTTGGTTGGGGTGGTATTTTTTAATTATTGCATTTTTGACTTTAAGTTTTTTAAAAATATTACTTATTTTAATTGATAGAGGAGTTTTGCCTGTTCCGCCCAAATAAATATTTCCAACACAAATAACTGGAATGTTAAATTTTTTAGAATTTGAAAACATTTTAATTTGCATAATTAGTTGAATTATTATGGAAATTGGCAAAAGTATTAGCGCAAGAATACTTGTATTGTTATTTTCCCAAAACTTTGGTTTTAATAGTTTCATATCTTAATAAATTTTTTTATTTCCAATATTGTTTTTTCTAAAATACTATTTCCAAAACCTTCAATTCTATCAATGTTATTTTGGTTGATTTTTTTTGGATTTTTTAAATTTTCAATGATTTTTGTAGCCAAAACCTTTTCATTTTGTATTTCTTCAGAAATATTAAGCGAGTTTAAAAACCTATATACCTCTTCAAAATTATAAATATAAGGGCCGTGAAAAATCTTACATCCAAATTTGGAAGCTTCAATTGGGTTTTGGCCACCTACTTTTGATAATTTTTTTATTATAGATTTTCCCATAAATACATTTTTACAAATATTGTAATATTCAGGAAGAACACCAAATGAATTAATTAATAATATCTCAGAACTATCATTAACGTGATCATTTTCATTAAACACCTGAGCCTCAAGACCAATTTTCTTTGCATCAAGGAGTATGCTCTCATTTCTCTGAATGTGTCTTGGTATAATTATTGTCAGTATATTTGGAATACTCTTTTTAATTTCCAGGTGAGCTCTCATACAAAATCTTTCCTCGCCTTTGTGAGTGCTAGCCGCGCACCATATCTCTTTATTATTTAAGAATAGTTTTTTTTTATAATTTAATTTTGACGACATATTAATATTAGAAACAAATTTTAAATTTCCAAAACTTTTAATATTAGATGCACCTAATAATTTTAAATACTTAACTGAGTCTTCATTAGCCGAAACACATAAGTCAAAAGAAGAAAATATTTTTTTGGCAAAAGAAGAAATAATCATCCATCTTTTAAAAGTATTTTGTGTAATTCTTCCATTAATTAAAATTAAAGGTATTCCTTTCTCTTTAATTTTTAAAATAAAATTAGGCCAAATTTCTGAGTCTACAAAAGCTACTAAATCTGGATTCCATTTTTCTAAAAAACTCCTTGATAAAAATGTTGTGTCTATTGGTAAAAATTGATGAGTAATTTTGGGATCATCTTTATATTTGTCTTCAACGATCTTTGACGAGCTTAAAGTGACAGTAGTAAGAAGAAATTCTATATTTTTATTAAGGTTTTTAAGTCTATTTATCAAAGGAAAGACACTTGAAATTTCTCCTATACTGGCTCCATGAAACCAAATTAAAGTACTTTTTTTATTGTTACTTAATTCATGTTTTTTTGATAATAAAATTTTTTCTTTAAATCTTTTTGCATCTTCTTTCTTTAAAAAAATTCTTATATAAATTATTATTATAACTATAGGAAAAAGAAGTGTTGTTAAAAATCTATAAAAAAATAGCATTATTACTTTAATTGTTTTTGATATAATGATTTGTACTCTTCACAATTAACTATTAGTTCTGTGTGTTTCCCAGAATCTATAATTTCTCCTTTTTTCATTACAAATATTTTATCAGCATTAAAAATTGTTGAAAGTCTATGAGCTATAACTAAAGTTGTTTTATTTTTTGTTAAATTCATAATTGCATTTTGAACAATTTCCTCAGAATCTGCATCTAAAGACGAAGTGGCTTCATCTAAAAGAATTATTGGAGAATCTTTTAGGACAGCCCTTGCTATAGATATTCTTTGTTTTTGTCCACCAGACAATTTAATACCATTTTCACCTATTAATGTTTTATATCCATTAGGCAGCTCTTTAATAAAGTCGTGCGCAGCTGCAAATTTACAAGAGTTAATTAGTTCATTTTCGGTTGCATTTATATTTGCGTATAAGATATTTGCTTCAATAGTATCATCAAAAAGTATAACGTCTTGGCTTACTAAAGAGATATTTTTTCTTAGTGATTCTAAAGAAACCTCATAAATGTTTTGATTATCTATTCTAATTGAGCCACTTTGAGCATCATAAAATCTGGGCATTAAATTTAATATAGTGCTTTTTCCTGCACCACTATGACCCACTAAGGCTGCCATTGTACCTCCTTTAATTTCTAGATTTATATCTTTAACTACTTTTTTATTTGAAGATTTATATTTAAAATTTATATTTTCAAATTTTATATTAGAATTACTAATTGAAAGTTTATTTAAGGAATTTTGTTTAATATCTACCTGCTCATCTATAACTTTAAAAACTCTTTTAGCTCCAGCAGCACCCTGGTAAATCACCATATTAATTGTAGCGAGTGATCTAATTGGTTGATATGAAAGCATCATTGCAGTAAGAAAAGAAAAAAAATTATTTATTGCCAACTCACCACTAGCAATTAAAATTCCAGAATAATATATAAAACCGGCTATCATTATACCTGTCAGACATTCCATTATTGGAGTGGCTCTTATTAAAATTGTTGCCATTTTAATAAATTTATTGTTTAAATTTGTAATAGCTACGTCAGCTTTTTTTTGCTCAAGCTCTTCTGTTTGGTAAATTTTAATAATTTTTGATCCTCTTATTATTTCTGCGAGTAAGGAAGATAAGTTTCCAGACAAATCTGCACTTTCTGTTGAGGCTTTTCCCATCCGTTTTCCTAAAGATTTGGCTACGTAAGCTGACATTGGCATCATTATCAAAGAAAATAGAGCTAGCTTCCAGTTTTGGTAAAACATTAACACTAGAAGAGCAACCAAAGTTATACTGTCTTTCATTATATTTAAAACTCCAGTACTCACAAGTTGTTGCACCATTGTAGAGTCGTATAAAAAATTAGAAATATATTTACCGGAGTGCTTGTCATCTATTGAACTTGTGTCTGAAATTAAAATTTTATTAGACATTTCTCTTTGCAATTGGGCACATATCCAGTAACCAACTTTAATTACATTTACTCTTGCGTAGAATAATGACAAACCTTTACCCGCAAAAGCCATCATTATGCCTATTGGAATCAAGACAGCGTATGTTCTATCTTGTTCAATAAAAACTTTTTTAATTGCAGGATCTAACAACCAAGCTATAGATGCTGTGCTACCAGCCACAACAATTGAGAGCAGTAAAGAAAGAACTATTCTTCTAATATGTTTTTTAACGTAGTTTTGATAAAGCCTTTTTAGTATTAAAATTATTTCATTTAATTTCATATTAATTTATTAAAAATATTGATAAAAATAGAGCAAAGCCAGAAAAGTTATTAATTTTAAAAGCACCTAAGTAATCATTGTTTTTTTTTGAGTTAATTTTAAATAACTGATAAAATAAGCTGATTATAAATATTAGCATAATTATCGTAGAAAGGTTTGGACCAAAAATATTTTTAAATACATAAATTATTATTAAAGAACTCAAAGTATAACAGGACCCAATAAATAATATTGGATTATTTTTAAATTTAATTGAAGTAGATTTCATTCCTATAATTTCATCATCTTTTACATCTTGAAGCCCATAAATCGTGTCATAGCCTAATGTCCAAAATATGGCTGCCATGTAAAGCATTATTATTTCAGTTGACACACTATTATTAATCGCTGTCCATCCCATAATAACACCCCAATTAAAAGTTAAGCCTAAAAATAATTGAGGCCAATAAGTTATCCTTTTCATGTATGGATATGAAAAAGCAAAAATCATTGAACTCATTCCAATTATAATAGTTAAAATATTAAACTGTATTAAAATTAAAAACGCTAAAAGACATAAAAATAAAACGTATAAAAAAGATTTTTTAACGGATATCAAACCTGCAGCCAATGGTCTTTTCTTAGTTCTTTGAACTTTCTTATCTATATCTTTATCTACAATGTCATTAAAAATACATCCAGCACTTCTCATTAACACTGAACCTAGAAAAAAAAGGAACATGTAGTATAAAAAATTTATGTCATTTGTTTTGAAGTTATACGAAAAAGACAAACCCCACGCACACGGCCAAAATAGCAACATAAAGCCTATTGGTTTCTTAATTCTTATAAGATCTATAAATATTTTAAGTTGATTCATGTTGAATAATGACTTGTAAATATCAAACACTACCCCCATAATCAATTTGATTCGATATGGATATAGATTACACAGTTGCTGCATTAATGTTTCCCGCCATACCTCTAATGATGACCATGTATAGCAATAGATTTCACACTTTAAGCAGATTAATCAGAAAATTGCACGATCAGTACATTTTTGAAAAACGTACGCCACCTGAGTGGGAAAACCAACTGCACGTTCTAAATAAGCGAACCAATGTATTAAAATACACCATGGGCTTTGCAGCTTTTGGTTTTCTTTTTAACATGACAACAGTTTTAATGCTCTATTTAGGAAGTTTGCAGACAGCTAGAATAATTTTTGCTGGGTGCTGTGTTTTTATGATAATTTCAATTTTTCTTTTTTTACAGGAGATAAGACTTTCTAATCAAGCACTTAAGTATCACCTGAGCGATATGGATTCGATGAAAAAAGATTTGTAATCTTATTTGTTGATTAAGGTATTAAAATAGCTGGACCTAAAATCTTTCTTTTTTCTAGATCTTCATGAGCTTGTTTTACATCTGATAACTTGTACTCTTTAAAAATTTTAACTTTAATTTTTCCAAATTTAACTTTTTCAAAAACTGCATCTGCACCAGCTTGAAGTTCTTCTCTATTTGTAAAATATTGACCAATTGAAGGTCTAGTTAGATATAGACCTTTTGGTTGAATATCTTTTGGAACATCAACTGGATCTAGTGGTCCAGATGCGTTTCCAAAACTTACCATCGTTCCTCTTGTTTTAAGACAAGCCAGAGATCCTTTAAATGTATTTTTACCAACACCATCAAATACTACTGGCACTCCTTTATTATTGGTAATCTCCATAACTTTTTTAGTAAAATCATCTTTTGTATAATTTATGACATGAGCATAACCGTTTTCCTCCGCAATTTTAATTTTTTCATTTGAACCTACTGTTCCAATTACTTTCGCACCAATACTATTTGCCCACTGAGCAAATATTTGACCGACACCACCTGCTGCAGCATGAAATAAAACAGTTTCACCAGCTTTAAGTTTGTAAGTTTTACAAATTAAATAATTAACCGTTAAACCTTTAGTCATTAAAGTGGCGGCTTGCTTGTAGGATATACCATCGGGTACTTTTACGGCTATTTTAGCAGGAATAATTCTTTGCTGTGAATATGCGCCAAGTGGCAATGAAGCATATGCGATGTTATCACCTTTATTAAATTCAGATATATTTGAACCAACTTCATCAACTTTACCAGCAGCTTCTAAACCAATTCCGCTTGGCATAGTAAGAGAGTATAAACCCGATCTATGGTAAGTATCTATAAAGTTTAATCCAATGGCTTGATTAGTAACTTTAATTTCATCTGGTCCTGGAAAACCAACATTAATATCTTGAAGTTCTAAAACTTCAGGTCCACCGTTTTTTTTTATTATAATTGATTTAGGCATTAATATTTTGCAAATGTTCCGTTGTTATAATCTTGAATAGCCTGAAGTATTTCTTGTTTAGTGTTCATAACAAATGGCCCACCTCTCGCTATCGGTTCTCCTATTGGTTTGCCTGCAATAAATAAAAATTTACTTTGTCTGCTTGCCGACACTTCAAGACTAGTACCTCTTTCTAAAAGTATTAACGTTGAATCATTGATCTTATCATGTTTGTTTTTGCCAATTGATAATTCTCCTTTTAGCAAATAAATGAATGAATTGTGCGTTTCTGGAACTTCTAAGTTAATTTTTTTATTCTCTTTCAATTCAATGTCGAAATAAATTGGTTCGACATTATGACCTATAACTGGTCCTTCTTTATCTTCAAATTTTCCTGCAATTAAATTTATTAATTTATCTTCATCTTTATATTGAACAAGTTGTTCGCTTTTGATGTAATCATATTTAGGTTTATTCATTTTCATTTTAGCAGGCATATTAATCCATAATTGAAATCCTAAAAGTTTACCATCAGTCATTGCTGGCATTTCGGAATGAATTATACCACGACCTGTTTTCATCCACTGTATATCACCAGGAGTCATTCTACCTTTTGAACCAGTACTATCTTCATGTTCAAATTCTCCGTGAAGCATATAAGTTACTGTTTCTATTCCTCTGTGAGGATGAGGTGGAAAACCAGCAAGATAATCATCTTTATTTTCAGAACCAAATTCATCTAACATTAAAAAAGGATCAATGTAATCAGCTTCAGGAGTGCCAATACTTCTTTTTAATTTCACACCCGCACCGTCGGATGCGTTTAAAGCTTTTATTATTTTTTTAATTTCAATTTGTGACATTCTGAATACTACCAATTAAACTATTTCAAGCAACTGCATTAAATTGTTAATCTCATTTTTTGGCTTGTAATCAAGGTTATCAAAAATATTATTATTTCTATTTACCCAGATAGCGTTATAACCATAATTTCCACCACCAGATACGTCCCATGTATTTGCGCTTAAAAAAGCAATTTCTTCATTTTTAACTTGGTATTTTTTTATAGGCATATTGTAAACTTTTGCATCTGGTTTATAAATTCCAACTTCTTCAATTGAAAATATATCATTAAAAACATTGTCTAGACTATTACTTTTGACCAGTTCATTTAAAAGAGAAGGCGTTCCATTTGAAAGTATAGAAAGTTTATATTCCTTTGCTTTTAGACTTTTTAAAACCTCTTTAACTTCAGGGTATGGAGATAAAACTTTATATAGATTTAGTAACTCATTTTTCATTGAGTTATTTATTTTAAAGGTCTTCATAGATTTATCTAAACTTTCCTCAGTAACATGCCAGAAGTCCTTATGTCTTTTCATCAAACTTCTAAGCCAAGTATATTCTAATTGTGTTGTTCGCCAGTAATTAGCAAAACCCTCCCACTTATCTCCGATTTTATCTTTGCACTTTTCAGCGGCTGAGTTAACA
>MDSY01053223.1_pt1 | contig 10349 bp, 10 predicted proteins | sample 811131 | NCBI WGS metagenome assembly MDSY01 (sample SAMN05326643, study PRJNA326480) | marine metagenome | isolation source: seawater | place: Atlantic Ocean: South West | collected 2010
AATATTATTTTTCAAATATTTTTCAGGGTTAAGGAAAGAACTTCGAACCCCTGGTTGAGCCGCAAAATTAAAAACACAATCTATTTTTTTTTTAAAAATTTTTTGTAAATTAGAGTTTAAGTCTATTTTATAAAATAAAAAATTTTTATTCTTCTTTAAATTTTTCAACCTCGAAATTTTAATTTTTTTATCATAATAACTATTAAGATTATCAATACCAATTATCTTATACTTCTGTTTTAATAATTTGGCAGTAGTATGAAAGCCAATAAATCCACAGCAACCGGTAACTAAAATCCTCATAGATATTTAAAATTTCTTATTAAATCAGATATTAACATATCAGGATTATTTTCTACTTTAGCTTTTAATATTTTAATAAAACTTTTTTTATTCTTCGAACACCTTATGTACATATTATTATTTAATACAAAAGTATTTTTACTTCTTTTTTTTTCATTATTTTTCAAAATTTTTTTATTTTTCGATAAAATCGCATCAATTATTATAATTTTTTTATTCTTATAATGTACAAATGCACCTGGATAAGGGTGCTTAAGAGCCCTGATGATTCTTAAAATTTTTGAGGCGCTGTCATTAAAATTGATTTTTCCATCTTCTGGTTTTCTTTTTTTAAAATAAACTATCAATTTTTTATTTTGTTTTTTTTTTTTAAATTTTCCACGACTCCATAAGTCAATATTTTCTCTCATCATTATCTTGCTTGAAAAACATATCTTGTCGTAAACAGTTTTTACATCATCATGTATATTTATTTTAAATTTTTTTTGGGAAAGTATGTCTCCGTTATCATATTTTTCATCCATAACAAAAAAAGTATCTCCCCATTCTTTATAATTATTTATTAAAGCCCAATTTACACATGCCGCTCCTCTTCCAATTGGTAGAGGCGCAGGGTGCTGCCCGATACAATAATATTTGGGTATTGAAAGTAGTTTATTTGAAAATTTTTGAGACCAACCCGACTGTATAATTATAGAAGGTTTTAAATTTTTTATCCATTTAATGCACGATTTTTCATTAATATTTTTTACGTATTTTAAATTAAGATTATAGTTTTCTTTAAGATCTTTATAACTGTCGTAATTACTTTTATTTTTTGCAACTGAATAATCTAAGTTAATAATTCCTACTAGTTTACTTTTAATTTGCTTTTCAAAAAAAACATTAATTATATGTCTACCTACATTAGTGCAGGCAACTAATATAACTCTATTCATAAAGAAATTTTAATGGAACAAATGCTTCTGCATACTTGCTATTCGATTGGATACCATAAATTTTATTTCTTTCAATATTCATTTCAAATAATTTACCAAATCTATCGTGTTGTTTCTGATAACATTTTAACGCTTTTCTTTTTATTTCTATATATTTTGTAATATCTACGAAAAAGTTTGGAGAAAAGTTTTTTGAATTTAAATAAAAATTAGATTGAAACATAAAAACATTTTTACAGTGTCTAGTTGCTGTTTTAGAAATTTCTGAAGCAGCGATATGATCTTGATTTAAATCATGATCATAATGGATAAATGCTGTGTCTATTTGTTTATCATAAATGATATTTTCTATATATTGCATAATTTCTTTTTTATATTTTAAATTCGAGCATTGTTGAACTTTAGGATTTTTAATCTCCTTTATTCCTAAAATTTTACTAGATTTATGGCTACCTATTAAGGAAGATTTATAATTTATATTTAAAGATAATTTTTTTGAAAAAGTTACATTATTAGTAAGTGTAATTTTATAAACATTTTTTTTTTTTGCTACTAATTTAGCTAGTGTTCCACCAACACCTATGTCTACATCATCAAAATGAGCTCCTATTGCAATTATATTTTTCATAAACTATCTTTTTTTAATACTTTTATTATTTTTTTTAAATTAAATATTTTTTTTTTATTATTGATTAAATAAACTTCTTTTGGATATACGTTATTGTCATTTTTCAGTCTAGAATTAATCTTATGGATAAGATTAAATCCCTTTAAATAAAGACGATTTAACAACATTGAGTCTGTCTGTATTCTTTTTTTAATCCTATAAATATTATCTTTTTGCACTGTATTTAATTGATATGTGGATGAAACTCTTTCTATAGGAGATATTGTTTTTTCAAAGAAATTATAAATTTTTGAAATTTTTACAATATTAGCCTCTAGGCTAATCGGATTGTGATAAAGAGTTTTACTAAGCAATTTAATCAATGATTTACGATTATAGATTCCAGCATCTATATGAAAATTGTATTTCATAGAATTTATTATTGATTGTTTCAAGTTTATATCTAAAGGAATATCTTTATGTGACCATTCAAAAAACATCTGATTATCAACTTTATAATTTTTTGTTTTAACTTTTTTACTAAAATTTTGTGATAAATTTTTACCATAAGAAAGTCGTATAAATTTTTTATCAGGATCTTTATTAATAATTTTTAAAATATTTTTTGTAATGTTAACATTTTTATAAAAAAAAATATCATCTGGACAAAACATTATATTATCATTTTTAATGTTTTTTAATGTTTTTTCCAAAATATCTTTAAAATTATTCCACTCTTTAATCATATTTGGCCATCTCAAAAGAAATAAAATATTTAGTGGATTGAAAATTAAATTTAATTTACTTAATAAATTTTGTTTTTTTCTTTCATAAAAAATTATTTTATCTTTATATTTTTTTTTAAGAATATTATAGGATTTCCTATAATCTGCATGGCTATGATAAATTATAATTATAGGATAAGAAATATTTTTAAAATTTTTTATTAAACTATTTATTGCAGCGTCTAAAAATATTGCTCTTTTGTAAGTAAAGAAAATAACTTTTATTTTATTTTTATTCATAAATAATAGTAAAATTTTTTCCTATTTTTTTTATAAAACAATTAGATTGTTGATTTTTTAACTCATTTACATTGAAATAATCTAACTTCAAACTCAAATAACCTTTTTCAATTATATCATCAGTCAATATTAGAAAACCTTCTTTACACTTTATCAAATCATTTGAATTTACTTTAAATTTCCAGTTTGTATTTTTTTTTTTATTTATATCTAATATAGATGGCAATGAATCATATTTTCCAATTCCATAATTATTATTTTTATATTTATAAAATGGCAAAGTGATTAAAATAATTAATAATAAAAATAAACTCAAATTAAGTTCTTTTTGAAAATTGGTAAAGAAAAATAAAAACAGTAAAGGTGACACAAAAAAATAAAATTTTATTAGGCCGTATAATTTTTGATTTAAAAGTAAAATAAAAAATATAATTATAATCGATAAGAGAGTACTAATTTGAAATTTTAATTTTTTTTTATTTATTATTAGAAACTTTAAATTTATAAACATATTTTTAAAAATTATAAAATAAATTATTAGTGATAAACAAATTAAAAATACATTTTCAAAATCAAATTTTAATGATGATGGAGCTAAATGATAGAAACCAAAAAAAGATATGGGTACATTGAAAAATATTAAGTTGTACCCATTAGAGTAATTAATATCTATTATTGCTTTAATTTTTGATAATATATCACCATATTGTTCAATGTTTTCCTTTAAATAATTAATAATTTCGAAATCTGTTATTACAGAGCTTTTTCCTAGAATAAATCCACCAAAATAAAACCAATAATCTGGTGAAGCAGATGCATAAGAGTTAATGAGATTAAAATAATCTAAGATCCTTGGGAAAGTTATAAGTAAAAAAAATATTATAAAAGTTAACATTTTTGCATAATTTTTTTTAAAAAAATTAAAATTAAACATTAAATAAATTACTAAAAAAAAATTAAATACTGCAAAAAGTGTTGGGTAAATTAAAAAAAGTGAGGAATATAAAAATAAACATAAAAAATAATTTGATTTTCCAAAATTATTTTCAAATATAATTTGTTTTGATAATGCAAAAAGTAAAATTAATATTGAGAATGAGCATAATTGAGCTAAAGCATCAATCTCAAAAATATAAATAGACCAAAATGAAAAAGTAAAAATCCAAGCATAAAATGTTGAATTTTTAATTTTATAATTAAATGTTGAAAATAATAATTTAGTTGAAAGAATTATATTTGACATAAAAAATATTTTTAAGCAAAGACTAATTATGAATATATCAATAAATTTCAATTTAAAGAAAAAAGCTAAAAGAAGAGAATTAAACTGTCTTCCAAATAAATTTTGAAAAGAAAAATAATAATGAGATTTAGAAAGCGTATTATCTTTTAAATTTTGATAAAAATTTTCAAAGTTTTCACGAATGAAACTTTCTGCAGTTAACAAGTCTGCTATATTTTTATATTGATTATTTTCAAAAATAAGACCCAAAGATAACATTGTAAAATGATCCCAATAATTACCTCTAAAAACATAAAAATTTTCATCCCTAAATATAATAATAAAAAAATAAAATAAAATTACAGGAAAAATTAATTTTAAAATGTTAAAAAAATTTAATAAATGTTCTGTTAAATGTTTTTTTATTTTAAAAATAAAAATTGAATAAAAAATAAAAAAAATTAAATTAATTTGTAAAATTGTCAAATTAGCAAAATTATATAAAAAAGTAATGACTATAGAGAAAAAGCTGAGACCAATAATAGGAAGAATATAAAAATTCTCACTTTTTATTTTATTATTTTCTTTTAAAAAAAATTCTTGAAAAAAAACGCCATTTAAATAAAAAAAAAATAAAATGAATAATAAAACACAAAAGTTTAATAAAATTTCCATAAAATTATTTACTTCTCGATCAGATTTTTATTTTCTAATAAAAACTTTCTATTACAACTTCTAAGATTTTCGAGTTTGTGAGATATTAAAATTATTGTTAGATTTTCTTTAGTATTAAGCTCTAAAACAGTATCTAATATTTTTTTCTCAGTTTCATTATCTAATGCGCTAGTTGCTTCATCCATAATTAAAATAGAAGGTTTATGATATAATGCTCTAGCTAAATTTATTCTCTGAAACTGTCCACCAGATATTTTTATGCCTCTTTCTCCTATATTTTCATTACCGTATTTGTCAATTAATTCCTGTATTTTCATTTTTGCACAAATATCATTGAACAAATTGTAGTTTATTTCTTTAGGATCACACATTGTAATATTTTGGATTAAAGTATCGTCGATTAAATTTACAAACTGCGGAACATATCCAAAAATACTTTTCCAATTTTGATTACTAAAATTTATATTTTTTGAATTTAAAGAATATTCTCCATTTACTGGTTCGAGCAATCCTGATACTATATTTACAAAAGTAGTTTTCCCTGAACCACTTTCTCCATAAACACCAATGAATTCTCCTTTTTTAATTTTAATACTTAAATCTTTAAATATTTCTTTATCTTTATATTTAAAATTGATTTTTTTTAATTCTAATTCCTCAAAGTTTTGATTAAAATTATCTATATTTTTTTTTAAATCTTTGTTTGAAGAATTAAAATCAATTATTTTATTTAATGTGCCTTCAGAAAAAACTATTCCCTGATAACAATAAACTATTCTATTAATTGAGGGCATTAATCTAAAAGCTGCAGCAGCAAATATAGCAATTTTTATAAACATCTGATCAAATGTATAGCCTTTTAGAAAAAGTACTGAAACTAAACTTACCATTAAAAAAACTACAAATACCTCAAAAATTAATCTTGGCAAATGTTGAAAAAAATTGAATTTTCCATATAGGTATGAAGAGTCAAAATTAAAAAAATTAAATTTTTTTTCAAAAAATTTCTCTTTTCCAAAAATTTTAAGAGCTTGAAACGAATTAATTGTATTGTTTAATATCTTTTGTAATTTTTCTTCAGCAACTTGCTTATCTTCCCCAAGTTTGTTTATTCTTTTTCTAAAAGTTTTGATAAATAAAAAAATAAAAATAAATGAAATTAATCCTAGAGCAAGAAATCCAAAAGGTTCATAAATAAAAAGAAAAATTGATACACTTAGTATTACAAAAAATTCTGTTAAAAAAACAAGTAAGCCGATTATAAAATTTTGAGTAAAAATATTTAAATCAACAGAAAGTACTGACATAAAGTTTGATGATCCTTTAGAGATAAATTTTTTGAATTTTTGATTTATAAAATCAGAATAAACAGTAGATTTTATAAAATATTGTAACTTAAATGCAAAGTTGAAAACTTTTTTATATATTATACCTAGTAAAAAATTTTTAAAAAAATAAAATATTATAATTATAATTAGACCTGAAATTAATAAGTTATCATTTTCTATTCCAAAAAAATTTGAATAAAAATCAATAAATTGATTTTCTTGATTTAAGAAAATTGAAAGTAAAGGTAAAATTAAAGCAATGCCAAAAGCTTCTAAAAGAGATCCTAAAAATTGATAAATAAGAATAACATTAAAATAATTTCTGTCTTCTTTATTTAACAGCAATTTAAATTTACTTAAATTAACTAATAAATTCATCTAATTTTATTTATATTTTATTTTTTTATTGATAATGGTTACTCTAAATAAATAAACTAAAATAATGTCAATTATACTTATTTTTATATCTATATTGTTTTTTAACTTATTATACGCTCGTATTATAAGTAAAAAACAAATAATTTTTTACAAATATTTTATTTATTTTATTTACTTTTCAATTTTATTATTTTTTTTAGATCAAAAATACAATTTTTATATTTTTTCACTAGATAACATTATTTTGTATATTTTGATATTTCTTTCATCGTTTCTTACCATTGGTTTAAGATATTTTGAAAGTCCAACTGACCTAATAAATCATGAGTTAGAAAAAAATGATGATTTCATTTCAACAGATGAATTAATATCTAGAATTAAAAAGAAAAATATAATTTCTGAAAGATTAAAAGATCTTACTGAGCAAAAGCTTATTTCAAATAATAATGATAAAATTAAGTTATCAAAAACAGGAGAGAAATTTTCCAAATTATTTTGGAAAATAAAAAATTTTTTTAATCTTAAAGTAGAGGGATAAAGTGTTTTTTATAATTCAAATATTTAATATCTTATTTTTTATATTATTTTTAAAATTTTTTTCATCAATCTTCAAAAATAAATACATATTTCCTTTCAGAAAATCAGACATAATAAATTTTATAACAACAACACTGTTATTCATTTTAATAAACAATTTTTTTTATGGAATTAATTTGAAATTAATTTTAATAACAATCTTTATTAATTTAAATCTTTTTTATATTTTTTTTCATTTACTTAATATGATTAATACTTCTCCAAGAACAAGAATACTTTTGGATACTTATAAAGAAAGTTCTATTGATATAGAAAAATATAAACTTATATACAATGAACAAGAAATTGTAAAAAATAGATTAAAAAGATTAATGACTACAAATCAAATATTAATTTCTGAAAATAAAGTAAAATTAAAAAAAAATTTAAATTTTTTAAGTTTAATAACATTAATTTTAAGTATAATAAAAAAAATATAATTCACTTAAATAAATTGAAAAAAATCAATTTAATAATTACAAATAACACTTTGATTGAATTTCTTAGTTTAAAAACTGCCGTTGATTTATCATCCTCGAATAAAAGTGTAGGTACGAAATCATAAGTAAAATTTTTTAACTTTTTTAACTTTACCCACATTTCTACTTGCCAACAATGTGCGTCTGTTTCCACATTAATTTGTTTCAGGTAACTTCTGTCAATTATAGAAAGTCCATTATAATATTTTAACCTTAGGCCAAAAACAAAATTAAGAAAAGGTGTATATGTATCTGTAAAAAGTTGTCTAAAAAAATTTCTTTTCTCTTTGTTAATATAATACGTGCTTATAACTGAAAAATTATTTGATTTAAAATATTTTAAAATTTTTTTAATTTCTGATGCTGGATGAGCATTATCTCCCGGTATCCACATAATGCTCTCTCTATTTGCCATTTTAAAACCTTGTTTAACTGATCCCCCAAAACCTAAATTCTTTTGGTTAGTATAAAAACTTAATTTGTAGTCTAAATTATTTTGATTTATTTTCTGTAATACTTCTAATGTTTTATCTGTACTACAATCATTAATAACTATTATTTCAGGATTTTTTATATCTTCATCTATGCAAGAATTAATAATTTCATTAATAGTTTGTTCAATTCTACTTTCCTCATTATGCGCAGGAACTACAAATGAAATCATTATTTATAAAAAATTTACATGTAAAGGTTTTTGCCCATTACTAGGCAATATTTTGGCCTCTCCTTTTATATGATTATCGAGAGCTTCACTGACATAATGCTGAATGGGCAAAGTACCCATCATTGTTTGAGCGTCAAACATTGGTGAAGATAGATAATTCATTATTTTCCAATATCTCTCAGAATTAAAAATATCTTTAAACCTTTCATCAACATAATTTCCAATATGTAGTTTGGAGTATCTTGCATTAAAAAACATTCCAGATGGAGCTACTAATCCGCTGCCGCTTATTTGAAGTAAGAATTGTGGACCATAAAATCTTTTATATGTGGGTTTTCCCTTATTTTTAATTTTATCCCATTTAACTATTACTTTCGTACTTTCGTTACTTAAACTTTCTGCTTCACTCAATAATTCATACATTTCTTCATATTTAGAGTAGTCAACACCTAGGGTTCCTAATTCATCATCAGAACAATGTTTTATTACTCCGTAATCTACACCTAGGTCAACTGCAAGTTTTGCAAAAGGTATTATTTCGTCTTTAAATTCAGGCATAAGAACCATTTGAATTCCAAGTGTGACCTTAAGATTTAATTTTTTTTTTAAATTAACTGCATAACTAATATTTTTCATAGCCCGTTCAAAAACTTGGGTATGTTCTGGTCCTTTAAACATAATTTTTGAATATCCCTCAGGTGTGCCTGCTGCACAAGTAAATCTAACCCAGGTTAGGTGTGGCAAAACTTGATCAATTTTTTCTGGTTCCCATTCCCAACCATTTGTAGCGTTACCTACATCAATCCCAATATTTGCTGCGTGTTGTATAAAAGGAACATAAGCTTTTGAAAGAGTGCTTTCTCCATCTGATATTAATGATACACCTTTAACTCCTACTTCAGCAAAATCATCTAGTAAATCTAAAGCTTGCTTAACTTTTATTGTTGATCTTTCTTGAGGTTCTTGAACCATCGCATAACAAAAAGAACACATTGCTCCACAAGCTCTAGTCAAAGCCATATCTACACTTATTGGTGCTATCCTTTTATTATTTTCCCATTCTTCGACTCTTTCGTAGTGATAAGAAAGTTTATGAGAATCTAATATTAATTTACCTTCATTAGTATCTACTGCATTTCTGTCAAAAGAATTTTTTTCTAATAAATTTTTATTCATTCGTTTTTATATTTATACCTCTTAAATTTCTTAGTTTACTTTTATCTCCCACTGGTTCTAGCCATATGGTAATTCCTTCATCTAATTCTTTTTTTAATTTCTCTTCCAACTCTAATAACATTAATCCTCTTTCGCCAGCAGAAATTTGTTTTTCTATTTTTAATATAACTTGACCATCTTCTTCGGTATTTACTACCTCAATATAGCTTAAGTTATATTTATTTAACTTATCTTTTACAGCTTTAATTCTATCTTGTTTTAATTTTTTTTTCCACTTATCTGAAGTAGTTGGAGAAGATAATAAAGCATTTGTTTTACTAATGTATTCCATAGCTTAAATTCATATCACTATTGGTTAAATAATCAAAAATTATTTAAAAAGGACCCAAAAAATTATTGTCTGGCTGATCGGGTGATCCTTTTGAAACATATTTAGGATTAACTATTATTTTTCTTTTAAGAAGATTTTCTATTTTTTTAATAATTGAATTAGTATTTGGGTAAGAGTATTTTGCAAGGCTTATAGTGCTAGGTATTGGAGTTTGAACTATGCCAATTCTTTCATATTCAACTTTAGCCTTCTTAATATTCTCTGAAATAGAGGATATAATTTCTGCACCAATACCAAAATTTTTCCACCCATTATCAACAAATAAAATTTTTTTAGTTTTTTTTGCTGAATTGATTATCTTTGAAATTTTGAATGGGTTAAGGGTCTGAATATTTATTATTTCTGCTCTTATGTTGTTTTCTTTTAAAATTTTATTAACTTTTAAACATTCTACGAGCATATAAGAAAAAGAAATAATAGTTAAATCTTTTCCTTTTTGTATAATCTCATTATTACCTAATGGAAGTTTGTAGAATTTTTTTGGTACATGGCCTTTTGTCATATGAAGCCATCTATGTTCGTAAAAAATAACTGGATTGTTATCTAGCACGCTACTTATCAATAAGCCTTTGGCTTCATGAGGCGAT